>ENA-ORUI01000025-ORUI01000025.1-human-gut-metagenome-genome-assembly--contig:-NODE-25-length-169777-cov-6.115029_pt1 | contig 169777 bp, 155 predicted proteins | sample MGYA00242078_ERZ509205 | MGnify/ENA primary metagenome ERZ509205 (study PRJEB26280, sample SAMEA2338828) | human gut metagenome | biome: human gut; feature: human-associated habitat; material: faeces... | reverse complement strand
GCTAGTTCTTCACTTCCCATATTATCTAAAATATCTTCTCTATATCTTAAGCCTTTTCTTTTTGCAATATCATCAGCAGTTTCTCCATTATATAATCCTTTATAACCAGCATTATGAAATTTATCAAAGTTCTTTACGCCGGCTTTTTTAGCAGTTTGATTTAGTGAATAGTTACCTTTTTTAGTTAGATTTCTCTGATAGAATCTTTTTTCATCTTCAGTTAAACTAGAGTAATCTCTTTCAGTAAGTTCCATTTTTCTTGTCTGCACAGCAAAATAGGTTTGAGCAAGAGCAACACTTTTCTTCCTACTATCACCATTTTGTGCTATCAAGTAGCAAGCATATCTAGATAACTTGTAATCAGGAACTTCTCTTTTTGTACTAGAACCTATTTCAACCATTTTGGCGGCTTCGCCAAAATGGTCTAAAGCCTTATAACCACCCCACTCACAAGCAATTTTTGCTTTATCAATTACACCTTCGAATTTTCTCCATTCGGTATATTGTAATGCTTCTTGTAACTCTCTTGCTTCCCAGTATTCATTTCCATATTCATCAATGTGTTTAATATCTTCAAAAATTGTTTCATTATATTTTTTTATTTCATTCATTTTGATACCCCCTCTGATTTATATATTAATTATATCATTTTTTCGTTCTTATTAAAAGGTTATAAGAGTGATTTTGTATTTAAATTAATTGATATGTAAAAAGAGATTATTTTTTTGATTAATCTCCTTCTAATTTTTTAAGTTCATTTATAAATATTTCTTCAAGTTAGAATATTACTTCCATGATATACATAATTCATATTATCTTTTCTTTTTTATATACTTCTCCGGTTAAGGTTTCACGCGTACTTTCATTATATCATATTATAACACACCTTCCCTGCCGACTTCTACGGTATTCTGTACTAAAAGCGAGTGCTTTGGAACCGAAAAATATGACAACGCGGTCAACTGCCCGCAAAACCCGATGAGATGCGGGGCGCTCGATTCCGAAAAAGCAAAAAGCAAAGGCGTCCTCCGATGGGGGGCACTGTCCCCGGCGGAATGAACGCCTTTGCTCATTTGAGGCGTATTTTATCATATTAAAAGACCCGTGTCAATTGTATATTTTATATATGTATCGCACTTTATTTTCCGAAACGGCTGAGAGAAAAGAGCGCCGTCGAAAAAATTTTTCCGGCGCGAGTTCAACTCCGCCGCATTTTCTCAAAAAAGCGGTTACATCTTGCTCATAAAATTGCTTTTCAAAAAGCCCCGATTGCGGCTATTTGCACAAAAATAAAGAATTGTCCGAAAACGCCTTGACAAACGATTTTGCTGCGCGTATAATTCAGCGCATAAAGGCAATGGCGTCTTTGAACCGAACGGGTTCATTGACGCCATTTTTTATTTTTCGCCTTAAAATATGAAAAAGGAGCGCTAACTTATGAGCACAGTATCTGATTATTTCGGAAGTCTCGTTTTTGACGACAGAGTGATGAAAGCAATGCTTTCCGCCGATGTTTACCAGTCTCTCAAGAAGACTATTGACGAAGGAGCAAGTCTGAATAATGACGTCGCCAACGCAGTTGCCGCCGCTATGAAGGACTGGGCCGTTGAGCATGGCGCGACCCATTTCACCCACTGGTTCCAGCCCCTGACCGGCATCACCGCCGAGAAGCATGACAGCTTCATAACCCCCGCATCCGACGGACGCGTTATCATGGAGTTCTCGGGCAAGGAACTGATAAAAGGCGAGCCGGACGCATCGTCCTTCCCGTCGGGCGGACTCAGAGCAACATTTGAAGCCCGCGGCTACACCGCGTGGGATCCCACTTCCTACGCATTTATAAAAGACAAGACCCTCTGCATCCCCACGGCGTTCTGCTCTTACGGCGGCGAGGCACTCGACAAGAAAACGCCTCTGCTCCGTTCCATGCAGGCTCTCAACAAGCAGGCTCTTCGTATTCTCAGACTCTTTGGCAACACCGATGTAAAGTGCGTGCGCACCTCCGTCGGCCCCGAGCAGGAATACTTCCTTGTTGACAAGGCTCTCTATGAGCAGCGCAAAGACCTCGTCTTCTGCGGACGCACTCTTTTCGGCGCAAAGGCGCCCAAGGGTCAGGAGATGGACGACCACTATTTCGGAGTTATCAAGCCGAGAGTCGCCGCTTACATGGCAGACCTCAACGAAGAGCTCTGGAAGCTCGGCGTTCTTGCAAAAACCGAGCACAACGAAGTCGCACCGTCTCAGCATGAGCTCGCACCCATATACACCACAACGAACATCGCCACCGACCACAACCAGCTGACTATGGAGATCATGCAGAAAGTCGCCGCGAAGCACGGACTTGTCTGCCTGCTCCACGAGAAGCCGTTCGCCGGAGTCAACGGTTCGGGCAAGCACAACAACTGGTCCATGGCTACGGATACCGGAGTCAACCTCCTCACCCCCGGCGAGACCCCCTATGAGAACGCACAGTTCCTGCTGTTCCTCTGCGCGGTCATCAAAGCCGTTGACGACTATCAGGATCTGCTCCGCGTCTCCGTCGCGACCGCAGGCAACGACCACAGACTCGGCGCAAACGAAGCTCCGCCCGCAGTTGTCTCTATGTTCCTCGGCGACGAGCTGACCGCAGTTCTCGACGCTATAGAGAACGACGCGCCCTACAGCGGCAGCGAAAAGACAACGATGAAGCTCGGTGTTCATGTTCTGCCGAAGTTCACCCGCGACACCACCGACCGCAACCGCACATCACCCTTTGCGTTCACCGGCAACAAGTTTGAGTTCCGTATGCTCGGCTCGTCGAACAGCATCGCCTGCGCGAACATCATGCTCAACGCCGCCGTTGCGGAGTCGCTCAAGATATATGCGGACCGCCTCGAAAATGTCGATGACTTCGAGACCGCTCTGCACGACATGATAAAGAAGACCATAAAAGACCACAAGAGAATCATCTTCAACGGCAACGGCTATGACGACGCGTGGATAAAGGAAGCTACCGAGGAACGCGGACTGTTGAATCTCCGCACCACTCCGGACGCTATGCCCGCGATGATCGCCGACAAGAACGTAAAGATGCTCACCGCTCACAAGATATTCTCACCCGCAGAGCTTCACAGCCGCTATGAGATACTTCTTGAGAACTACTCAAAGACCGTCAATATCGAAGCTCTGACCATGGTCGACATGGCGAGAAAAGAGATTCTCCCCGCAGTCGAGGGCTACACAAAGTCGCTCGCAGAGACCCTCGCCGCGAAGAAAGCGGCTGTCGCAGGTCTCCCCTGCAAATACGAGACCGCGACCATCGCGAAGCTCTCCGAGCTGTCCGATGAAATCGCCGACGCGACCGCAGACCTTGACGGCGAGATAGCGAAGTTCCAGGCCATCGAGGATGTCACCGAAGCGGCGAACGATATCAGAGACGTTATCCTCGGCAAGATGGACGCCCTGCGCGCCGTCTGCGACGAGGCTGAGACGATAACCGCCAAGGAGTTCTGGCCGTTCCCGACCTACAGCGACCTGCTCTTCAGCGTAAAATAAAAATCCACAACCCTTTTTACAATAACAAAAGCGCCCGAGTCGGGAGAAGTAACGCGGAATACCGCTCAAAGCGAGCATGGGACGGTGAGAGCCATGCAGTAAGCTCCGCGCGAATAACACCCGACGAGCTGCAAGCCGAAAGGACTACCGAGTAGGTGCGCCGGACACGCCGACCGTTACAGCGGCGAGGCTTTCTTCGAAGCCGAAAAGAGAACAAAGATAGGTGGCACAGCGAGTTGGCACTTGCCCTATCGAATGCTGAAACTAACCGAAAGGAAAGATTACTATGTGTTCGATAATGGGTTACTGCGACTGCTGTGCCGCTTTTTCCGATTTTGAGGAAGGATTCAAAAAGACCGTTTCAAGAGGACCGGACGACAGCCGGATAATAGACACCGGCAAAGGTCTGCTCGGCTTCCACCGCCTTGCGATAATGGGGCTGACCCCCGACGGGATGCAGCCGTTTGAATTGGACGGCAGCTATGTAGTCTGCAACGGCGAGATATACGGCTACGAGAAGATAAAAGAGGAGCTTGCGAAGAAATACACATTCAAAAGCGGCTCCGATTGCGAGATACTTCTCCCGCTCTACCGTGAATACGGCGTGGATATGTTCAAGATGCTCGATGCCGAGTTTGCGCTGATTATCTACGACGGCGAAGAGAAAAAATATATCGCCGCAAGAGACCCGATAGGTATCCGCCCGCTCTACTACGGCTACGATAAAAAAGGTGTTATCATGTTCGCGAGCGAGGCAAAGAACCTCGTCGGAATGTGCGGGCATGTTATGCCCTTCCCGCCCGGACACTACTATAAAGACGGCGAGTTTGTCCAGTACTGCGACATAGCGGCAGTTGACGAAGTCTGCCATGACGACCTTGAGACAGTTTGCAAAAACATCCGTGAAAAGCTCATCGCCGGCGTTGACAAGAGACTCGTTGCGGACGCAAAGGTCGGCTTCCTGCTCTCCGGCGGACTCGACTCCTCCCTCGTCTGCGCCATAGCGGCAAGACAGAGCAAAAAGCCGATACGCACCTTTGCAATAGGCATGAGTGAGGACGCTATCGACCTCAAATATGCAAAGGAAGTCGCCGACTACATCGGCAGCGACCACACCGAGGTCATCATGACAAAAGAGCAGGTCTTAGACTCGCTCGAAGGTGTCATCCGTATGCTCGGCACATTTGATATCACAACTATCCGCGCGAGCATGGGCATGTACCTGCTGTGCAAATGGATACACGAGAACACCGACATAAGAGTTCTTCTGACAGGCGAAATCTCCGACGAGCTGTTCGGCTACAAATACACCGACTTTGCGCCGAGCGCGGAGGAGTTCCAGAAGGAGTCGCAGAAGAGAATAAGAGAGCTGCACATGTACGACGTTCTGCGCGCCGATCGCTGCATCTCCGTAAACTCGCTTGAAGCGCGCGTGCCGTTTGGCGATCTCGACTTTGTAAAATATGTCATGTCCGTCGACCCCGCGAAGAAAATGAACACCTACGGCAAGGGCAAATATCTGCTCCGCCACGCTTTCGAGGGCGATTATCTGCCCCACGATATACTCTTCCGCGAAAAGGCGGCGTTCTCCGACGCGGTCGGCCACTCGATGGTGGACTATCTCAAGGAATACGCCGAGGGGCTCTACACCGAAGAGGAATTCAAGGAGAAGTGCGAAAAATACACCCACGCAAAACCGTTCACGAAAGAATCCCTGCTCTACCGCGAGATATTTGAAAAGTACTATCCCGGCCAGTCCGAGATGATAGTCGATTTCTGGATGCCCAACAAGTCATGGGAGGGCTGCGATGTCAACGACCCGTCCGCCCGCGTGCTCTCGAACTACGGCGAGAGCGGAAAATAAAAAATGTCCCCCGCGCGGAAATTTGCCGTGCGGGGGATTTTGCAAATTGACTGTAAATTGATTTGAATGAAGCGTTTGCCACGCAAACATGAAACGGCAGTTTCGCTGCCATGAAGTACTCGCTAACGCTCGTATGAAGTGACGCGCACGGCAGGCTTTCGGCGTGACGCCGCCAAACTTCATATGGCGAAGCCATACTTCATTCTTCATGCACCGCAGGCGCGCTTCATTTGAAAAAAGCAGCCTGACGGCTTGGCAAAAGTGTCGTTTTTAGACTAACTTGCCAAATGATGACAGAGACGCAAAAAAGATTGTCCTCTGACTTCTATTATAATTGGAATATCCGCATCAATACCTGCTCAATTACAGCAAAGCATTTATATTGTAATAATGAAGCGTTTGCCCCGCAAACATGAAACGGCAGCTTCGCTGCCATGAAGCACTCGCTTACGCTCGTATGAAGTGACGCGCACGGCGGGCTTTCGGCGTAATACCGTCAAACTTCATATGGCGAAGCCATACTTCATTTTTCATGCACCGCAGGTGCGCTTCATTGAAAAAAGCAGCCCGGCGGCTGCTTTTTTCATGGCACCCCCTGGGGGAATCGAACCCTCAACTGCCCCTTAGGAGGGGGCTGTTATATCCATTTAACTAAGGAGGCGTATATGCTTTTTGACGCTCAATATTTTATCAGATAAGCTCTTCAAAGTCAAGAAGAATCGGTTCGGGCAAAACAATATAAAAACTTTTGGGATAATTGCCTGTTTTACATGGTATCATACATACAAATACACTTGAAATATTTACATTTATGTTATAAAATAATCAGTGGTGCAAGCGTAAAAAGCTGGCAAATTCAACTTTTGAAAGGACGATCAAAATGAGCGCACTTAACAAAAAGTCAGTTAAGGATATCGACGTTTCCGGCAAGAGAGTGCTGGTACGCTGCGATTTCAATGTCCCGCTCCAGGACGGCAAAATCACCTCGGACAAGAGAATTGTTGCCTCCCTCCCCACTATCAAATATCTTATCGATCATCACGCAAAGGTTATTCTTTGCTCCCATCTGGGCAGACCCAAGGGTGAGTTCAAGCCCGAGTTCTCCCTTGCTCCCGTAGCCGCAAGACTTTCCGAGCTTCTCGGTCAGGATGTCAAGATGGCTAAGGACGTTATCGGCGACAGCGCAAAAGAGCTTGCCGCTAATCTCAAGGACGGCGAAGTCATGCTCCTTGAGAACGTGCGTTTCCACGCAGAAGAGACCAAGAACGATCCCGCATTCTCGAAGGCTCTTGCCTCCCTTGCGGATATCTATGTAAACGACGCTTTCGGTTCGGCTCACAGAGCTCACTCCTCCACGACCGGCGTTGCCGACTATCTGCCGGCAGTCTGCGGCTTCCTCATCCAGAAGGAGATCGAGTTCATGGGCGGCGCTCTTGAGAATCCGAAGAGACCCCTCGTCGCTATCCTCGGCGGCGCAAAGGTCTCCGACAAGATCGGCGTCATCAACAACCTCCTCGATAAGGTCGATACCCTTATCGTCGGCGGCGGCATGGCTTATACTTTCTTTGTCGCCAAGGGCTACCATGTCGGCACCTCCCTGTTCGAGGCCGATAAAGTCGAGCTTGCAAAGGAAATGATGCAGAAGGCTGTTGACAAGGGCGTCAACTTCCTGCTCCCCATCGACAACGTTATCAGCAACGAGTTTGCCGAGAACGCTGAGTACAAGACCATCAACTCCGACGAGTTCCCGGACGGCTGGATGGGCATGGACATCGGTCCCAAGACCCGCGAGCTGTTCGCAAACGCCATAAAGGGCAGCGGAACCGTTATCTGGAACGGCCCGATGGGCGTTGCCGAGTGGGATCACTTCGCAGGCGGCACCATTGCCGTTGCAACCGCTGTTGCTGACAGCGGCGCTATCTCCATCATCGGCGGTGGCGATTCCGCAGCTGCTGTTCAGAAGCTCGGCTTCGCCGACAAGATGAGCCACATCTCCACCGGCGGCGGCGCGTCTCTCGAGTTCCTCGAGGGCAAGGAGCTGCCCGGCATAGCTGCGCTCAACGACAAATAATTATCTGCAAAATTTAAGCCCGCGGGCGGCAAACCCGCGGGATTTTTCAGGAAGAAAGGAAGTTTCAGAATGAATAAGCAGCTCAGAAAACCCGTTATCGCGGGCAACTGGAAAATGAACAACACTCCCGCAGAGGCTACCGCTCTCATCGAGGCTCTCAAGCCCCTTGTAAAGGACGCCGACTGCGAGGTCGTCTGCTGTGTCCCCTATATCGATCTCTATGCGGCTCTTGAGGCTGCAAAGGGCAGCAACATACAGATAGGCGCCGAGAACTGCCACTGGGCAGAGAAAGGTGCATTCACCGGCGAAGTCAGCGCGAAGATGCTCAAGGCAGCAGGCGTGCCCTATGTTATCATAGGCCACAGCGAGCGCAGACAATATTTCGGCGAGACCGATGTCACCGTTCGCAACCGCGTCAGAGCCGCTCTCAACGAGGGTCTGAAAGTCATCCTCTGCGTCGGCGAAGTCCTCTCCGAGCGCAAGGACGGCATCACCTCTCAGATAGTCAGCGCGCAGACCGAGATAGCTCTCGGCGGCGTATCCGCTGATGAGCTCAAGAACATCATCATCGCCTACGAGCCCGTCTGGGCTATCGGCACGGGCGAGACCGCAACTCCCGAGCAGGCGAACGAGGTCTGCGCCGTTATCCGTTCTCTTATCGAGGGACTTTACGGCAAGGACGCCGCGGACGCTATCGTTGTCCAGTACGGCGGATCGATGAACGACAAGAACGCCGCAGAGCTGCTCGCTCAGCCCGATGTCGACGGCGGTCTTATCGGCGGAGCTTCGCTCGTCGCAGAGAAGTTCACCGCTATAGTCAACGCCGCAAGCGCAAAATAAACAAGATTTGCCGCCGGTCGGTCACATGCCGAACCGGCGGTAATTGAAAGGAAAGTTAAAATGAGTAAAAAGCCTGTGCTTCTTTGCATCATGGACGGCTTCGGCAAGAATCCCGACACCTACGGCAACGCTATCGCCGCGGCAAAGAAGCCGAATCTCGACAGAATATTCGCGGAAAATCCGATGACATATATCGGCGCATCGGGTCTCGATGTCGGTCTGCCCGACGGACAGATGGGCAACAGCGAGGTCGGCCACACCAACATCGGCGCCGGCCGCGTTGTGTATCAGGAGCTCGTGCGCATAACCAAGGCTATCGAGGACGGCTCGTTCTTCAAGAATCCCGCTCTCGTTGACGCCATGGAGAACTGCAGGAAGAACAACTCCGCGCTTCATCTCGCGGGTCTGCTCTCAAACGGCGGCGTCCACAGCCACAACACCCACCTCTATGCGCTGCTGAAGATGGCAAAAGATTTCGGCATCGAAAAAGTTTTTGTCCACTGCCTCATGGACGGACGCGATGTCTCCACAACCTCCGGCAAGGGCTTCATCGAGGAGCTTGAGCAGAAGATGAAGGAGATAGGCGTGGGCAAGATAGCTACTGTCGAGGGACGCTACTACGCCATGGACAGAGAGCGCAAGTTCGACCGAGTCGAAAAGACCTATCGCGCCATGACAAGCCTTGATGCTCCGAAGTTTGAAGACGCAGCCGCAATGATGGAGAAGTCATATGCCGACGGCGTGACCGACGAGTTCATCGTCCCCTGCGTCAGCAAGGATGCCGAGCCCGTCAAGGACGGCGACAGCATCGTGTTCTTCAATTTCCGTCCCGACAGAGCGCGTGAAATTACCAGAGCTTTTGTCGATCCCGATTTCGACGGCTTCAAGCGCGAGAAAGAGCCTAAAGTTTTCTATGTCTGCATGACTCAGTATGAGGCGGAGATGCCCAACGTCGAAGTCGCATTCAAGCCTGAGAGAATAGACATGCCCTTGGGCGAGGTATTCAGCAAGGCGGGTCTTCGCCAGCTGAGAATCGCCGAGTTCACAAAATATGCCCATGTCACATTCTTCTTCAACGGCGGCGAAGAGACGGTCTACGAGGGCGAGGACAGAATCCTCATCGACTCCCCCGACGTTGCGACCTATGACCTCAAGCCCGAGATGAGCGCATATGAAGTCACCGACACGCTCGTTGAGAAGATAAACGAGGACATCTACGACGCGATAATCCTCAACTTCGCAAACTGCGACATGGTCGGTCACACCGGCGTATTCGATGCAGCCGTCAAGGCTGTTGAGGCGGTCGACGCCTGCGTCGGCAGACTCGTTGACCTCGTCGCTTCCAAGGGCGGCGTAACGCTCATCACTGCGGATCACGGCAACGCAGACCGCATGATAGGCGACGACGGCAAGCCCTTCACCCCGCACACGACGAACCCCGTTCCGTTCGTTGTTGTCGGCTATCCCTGCAAGCTCCGCGAGGGCGGCAAGCTCGGCGATATCGCGCCGACCATGCTCGAGATAATGCATCTCCCCCAGCCCGAGCAGATGACAGGCAAGAGCCTGATAGTAAAATAAGACAAAAGTATAAACCCCGGAGTTTTTGATAAAAGCTCCGGGGTTTTATTATATCTTTATCTGCCTATAGGCGATATACTCGCGGTCATAGGTATAGGTTATGTGCAGGATTCCGTCCCGCTCGGTTATCGCGGGATAGGAGAACTCGCCGCCCTCTCTGTCCTCAAGGCGCAAGAGCCGGGTGAAAGTCTTTCCGCCGTCCTCCGAGACTAATAAATCGAGCGGCGAACGGCTGCCCCAATTCTTCTTCACCGGGTTGCACACGAGATAAAGCTTCCCGTTTTCGGCTCCGACAAGGTCGATGCCGCTGTTGTTATTGGGCAGTTTCGTGCGGTAAGCCATGCACCATGTCTCGCCCTCATCGGACGAATCGCTGCGGTATATCCTGCCGCGCGAGGTTCTTGTCAGCATATGCACGCCGCCGTCCTCGCTCTGCCACAGAGTCGGCTGAATCATCGGAACATAAAAGCCCCTCAGAGACTTTGTCGGCACGGTGCGCATCCGCTTCCAGGTGCGGCAGTCGTCATCCGAGATATCAACAAAGCAGACCCAGAGCGTGTTTCTCTCATCCGAGGCGGGCGCTATTACTCTGCCGCTTCTGAGTCTTATCGGCTTATTCTTGACGGGTCCTCTGCCTCCGCCGATGTCTTCGGGCACGAGCTCGGCGGGCTCAGTCCAATCGACTCCGTTATCGGAGAGCGAAAAATATGTTTTCCACATCGGTATCTTCTTGCCGACCTTGAAAAAAAGTATGATTTTTCCGTCCTCGCGCTCAAAGAGCACGGGGTTCCAGTGCGGAACCTTCACGTCCGCGCTGACCCTCACGGGCTCGCTCCAGCCGTTCTCGCCGCGCACGCTCGTCAGGATATCGACATCGTCGGCACTCTCTTTTGTGCCGGCAAACCACGCGGCGACAACTCTGCCGTCGTCAAGCGGCAGAACGGTCGAGGCATGGCAACTCTCAGTCGGCTTGTTTTCAAATATAAATTCCTTCAAATCTTCCAAAGCTTATCCCTTACCTTAACTTTTGTTGTTATCATTATAGAATCCCGCGCCCCGGAATGTCAACTTCGGGTCGCAAATTTCAACTCATTTTCAAACAATATATTTCGCGCATCGAACCATTTCCGCAAATTACATTTATATTTTAAATTTTTCTCTCAATCATTGACAGTATTGCCATAAAATGGTACAATGGAGTCGAAATAGGGTATAGGTCAAATATAGGAGGTCTTTAAAAATGGAATCATTGGGTATCGTCAGAAAGATTGACGAGACCGGACGCATCGTACTGCCAAAGGATTTCAGGCGCAGGCTCGCGCTTGAGCCCAACGCGGACGCGGTGGAGCTTTTTGCGGACGGAGATCAGATCATTATCCGCAAATATGCCGCGCGCTGTATCTTCTGCGGCTCGTCCGACGACACGATCGAGTTTTCCGGCAAGCGAGTCTGCAAAGACTGCTCTTCGAGACTCAGCGAAGTCATTCGACTTCAAAGCAAATAATAACACAGAGAGAAAAATCCGCCGAATGTTTTTTCGGCGGATTTTTGCTATTCAATATTTTTTACAGCTTCTCTATAGCCTCGACGGCGTCCTTTACATACTTGTCGCCGACAAGCTCCGCCGCACCCTCATCAACGAGCTTCGCGGTCTTTTCTTCCATTGGGATCCTGCCGAGCACGGGCACTCCGAGCTCCTTGGCGGTCTCGTCGATGTGACTCTCGCCGAACACCTTTATCTGCCTGCCGCAGTCCGGGCAGAGAACATAGCTCATGTTCTCGACCAGTCCGAGTACGGGGATGTTCATCATTTTTGCCATGTTGAAAGCCTTTTTGACTATCATTGTGACAAGATCCTGCGGGGTCGTGACGATAATTATTCCGTCGACGGGCAGGCTCTGGAAAACGGTCAGCGGCACATCGCCCGTTCCGGGAGGCATATCAACGAACATATAGTCGACATCACCCCAGACGACCTCCGACCAGAACTGCTGAATAACTCCGGCAATAACAGGTCCGCGCCAGACGACCGGTGCATCCTCTTTTTCGAGCAGGAGGTTAACTGACATTATTTTTATCCCGGTCTTGCTCTCCATGGGCAGGAGTCCGCGCTCGTCGCCGACGGCGTTGCCGTGGAGACCGAACGACTTCGGTATGGACGGGCCAGTAACATCGGCGTCCATTATAGCGGTCGCGTGTCCGCGCACCTGCATAGCAGAAGCGAGCAGGCTCGTCACAAGGGACTTGCCGACGCCGCCCTTTCCGCTGACTACGCCGATAACTTTTTTAACGTTGCTGAACTGACCGCACGGAACGCGCAGGTCTTTTTCAGAGCACTTTGATGAGCATGTTGAGCAATCGTGGGTACATCCTTCACTCATTTTAAAACTTCCTTTCGGTTATATATCTGTTGAATATCTTTTAGTATATGCATCGTCCGCATGGACAACACATCGATTATCAATAAAATCGGATCTGCCTTTTATTGCTGGGATTGAGACTTTTGGGTATTTCCTGTCGTCGAGGTCGCCGACCCCTACAAAAGCGCTTATATGAGAAACTTGTTATTTTGCTATGATCTTTTCAACGACCCAGAGTATACCGTAGATGATCGGCTGATGGGCTATGTATATCACGAGCGCGTGGCGTCCGAGAAAACACAGAGCCTTTGAGCGCTGGCGATAAGTAAACGCGGGGAATCTGCCGTTCGCCGCATAGACGCCGACGAATGTGCCAGTCAGGAACATAAACAGATGCGGCAGCAGCGGAAAATAATCCGCCGAATGGAACGAGGAGTTGAAAAATCCGAGCGGCATGAAATAGTTGGTTCTGTAGAGCACGGCGGGCAGATCAAATGTCTTGAGCCCCGCTATGCCGACATAGCCGGCCGACACGCCGTAGGTGAAAATATATATTGCTATACATATTATAATGCCGACTATCGGGTTTATCTTATCGAGTCCCGCGCGCAGCGCCGAGAAGATGAGCATCGACAGCGAGAGCAGATGGAGGATACCGAAATATATCTCCGCGCCCTCGAAGTGCATCATCGGCATAATAACAGCCGTCACGACGGTCAGCGCAAGCGCGACGCATAAAAGGCGCACGCCTCGTTTAGTATTATTGTGAGACAGGCGCGAGGATATACCGGATATGACTATAAACAGCGCCGCAAAAAACGGCTCTGCAGGGGTGAAGAAATCGAGCAGCTTTGTGCCTATCTCAAAGCCGAAAAATTCAGACATACTGTAAAACGCATGGTAAAACACCATGCAGAACACGGCAAGCCCGCGAAGCTCGTCGAGCAGATATATTCTTTTCTTTCCGGCTGCCACGGCGCACCTCCCTGTATTCGGTAATGTATATTCTATCACAACCGCTCTATTTTGCAAGCCTTTCTTGACAACAGACGGGGTTTCGCCGTATAATTTTATAGTATGTCAATACGACTTCAAATAAAACGGCAAAGGATGGGCTCAGCATGAAAGACACCTATGAATCCCCGCTCAACTCCCGCTACGCGAGCGATCGAATGAAATATATCTTCTCGCCGGACTTCAAATTCAGAACATGGCGCAGGCTCTGGATAGCTCTCGCAGAGAGCGAAAAGGAGCTCGGGCTCAACATAACGGACGAGCAGATAGCCGAACTCAAGGCACATAAGGACGACATAAACTATGATGTCGCCGCCGCCCGCGAAAAAGAAGTCCGTCACGATGTCATGTCCCATGTTTACGCCTACGGAGTGCAGTGCCCGAACGCCAAGCCGATAATCCATCTCGGCGCGACCTCCTGCTATGTCGGCGACAACACCGATGTTATTATCATGCGCGAGGCGATGCTGCTCATCCGCAAGGAGCTTGTTAATCTGCTCAATGTCCTCGCGAAATTTGCCGTTGAATATAAGGACATGCCCTGCCTTGCATTCACTCATTTCCAGCCCGCTCAGCCCACGACTGTCGGCAAGCGCGCGGCGCTCTGGCTCAACGAATTCCTCATGGACTTCCAGAACCTCGAGTTTCAGCTCTCGCAGCTCAAATTACTCGGCTCAAAGGGCACGACCGGCACGCAGGCGTCGTTCATGGAGCTTTTTGACAACGACACCGACAAAGTCAAGGCTCTCGACAAAATGATAGCCGATAAGATGGGCTTTGACAGCTGCTTCGCAGTCTCCGGTCAGACATATTCGAGAAAGCTCGACTATCAGATGCTGACCGACCTCTGCGGCATAGCGATGTCGGCGACAAAGTTCTCAAATGACATCCGTCTGCTCCAGCACATGAAAGAGATAGAAGAGCCGTTCGAGAAGCATCAGATCGGCTCGTCGGCGATGGCATATAAGCGCAACCCGATGAGAAGCGAGCGCATAGCTTCGCTCTCGCGATATATCATAGCGGACATACAGAACACGGCGATGACCTCCGGCGCGCAGTGGTTCGAGCGCACGCTCGACGACTCGGCAAACAAGCGTCTGAGCGTCCCCGAGGCGTTCCTCGCCGCCGACGCAGTACTCGACCTGTGCATCAATGTTGCGGACGGACTCGTAGTATATCCGAAGATGATAGAGAAGCACCTGCTTGAAGAGCTGCCGTTCATGGCGACCGAAAACATCATGATGGAGGCGGTCAAGCGCGGCGGAGACAGGCAGGAGCTGCACGAAAAAATCCGCGTTCACTCAATGGACGCCGGCAGAGTCGTCAAGGTCGAGGGCGGCAAGAACGATCTGCTCGACAGGATAGCCGCGGACAGCGCGTTCGGCGTAACGCGCGAGGAACTCGAGGGCATAATGAAGCCCGAAAACTTCGTCGGCCGCGCTCCCCAGCAGACCCAGGAATTCGTGGACAACGAGATTCAGCCGATACTTGACAAATACTCCGACCTACTCGGACTTGATGTTGAAATAAAGGTGTAAAGAATGGAAAAACTAAAGGCAATATTCAAAAAGCTAGTCAACAAAGAGACGATACTCTATGTCGTCTTCGGCGTGCTGACAACGCTCGTCAACTTCGTCGCGTTCAAGCTGTTCACGATGGTGTTCGACAAGCTCATATCCTCGCAGCTCGGCGTTCACATCTCGAACGTTCTCGCATGGATATTCGCGGTTGCATTCGCCTATGTCACGAACAAGCTGTTCGTCTTCGAGAGCAAGAGCTGGGAGGGCAAGGTGCTCGCAAAAGAGATTCCGTCGTTCGTCGCGGCAAGACTCTTCTCCCTCGGCGTCGAGGAGCTCGGACTTATTATCTTCGTAAACTTCCTGCACTTCGACAGCAAGGTTTTCCACATTCCGCTGATAAACTTCGACCTCAGCGGCGAAATGACTGCAAAAATAATCCTCGCAGTCGTCGTGGTTATTCTCAACTACTTCTTCAGCAAGCTCGTTATCTTCAAAAAGAAGAAGGCTCCCGAGCAGGAAAAGGCAGAATAAAGCAAAAAGCAGCAGTACAAACCTCCCGCCAGGCACACGGCGGGAGATTTTTTCGGCAAATCCGAACTTTTTATGCAAAAAGGCTTGCAATTTCTGAAAAAGTGTGTATAATATAATAACGCACTGAGGAACAGAATATATCGCGGAGTAGAGCAGTTGGTAGCTCGTCGGGCTCATAACCCGGAGGTCGCAGGTTCAAGTCCTGCCTCCGCAACCAGAAAAAAGCTTTGATTTCCTTGATATACAAGGGTTTCAGAGCTTTTTTATTTTATTGAATCATCGTAAAATTACGCATTTTTACGCCGTTTTATTTAAAAATGCAAGTCAAATGCAAGTCAGAACAAATGTTTATTTAATCCTTTTCTGATATTTTCTCTTGCAATTGTCGAATTTTGTGTTATAATGCACCTAAAGAGCCTCCGGCTCTATATCCTATTTCTTGTGGCTCTCGGTCAGACCGGGAGCTGCGTCATTGTAAGCACCGACAACAAGAATATTTTAAACGTTCAAATATATTTTTATATTTACCCTTAAAATTTTATATTTTTTTGTATATTTTGTATGTTTACTTTTTCAATGTTTCTGCGTATAATAATAAGCGTGGAGCAATCCACATCAACGTGAATAATGGTTGTGCCATTGTCACCCACATCTAAGCGGAGATCCTGCGCCGTAAAAGCAGGACTTAAAAAAGCGGTTATCCCATACCGTAAGTTGGGACTTAAAAAAGCGGAAATCCCTTGCCGTAAGTAGGGACTTAAAAATGGCGAGATGGACAGTCTATCTCGCCATTAACTATGGGTGCAAGGAGTTTAAATGGAAAATTTACATATTTACAAAGTAAGCGATCATTATATACGTTATCTTCATAGCAGAGATCATAAAGTTCAATACAACAAAAATGCTCGAAGACCTTACGTTGGAGTAGTGTTTAAATTCGGCGGATTTAATTACTTCGTTCCAATGGAGTCACCGAAAGAGAATCACGCGAAAATCAAGCCCGGAAAACATATTTTAAAATTAAAAAATGGGAGATACGGTTTGCTGGGATTCAATAATATGATTCCTGTGCATAAAGATGCTCTAATTGATTTTGATATTTCCGCCGAAGAAGACGAAAAATATAAAAGACTATTACAGCACCAAGTGGAAACCTGCAATCGTATGAAAGCAGACATTATCAACCACGCACAAATGACATACTTCGATGTTGTGAGTAGTAAGAACAAATTTCTAACAGGCATTTCTTGCGATTTTAAGAAGCTTGAAAAAGCTTGTAAAGAATACAATATAAATTTTGCGGTCGGCAAAGGAAAGACAAAATAATACATACTACTATGCGGTAATTAAACCACATGGCGTACCGAAGCAAAAAGCCGGGCAGGGGAGAAATCCCTTGCCCGGCTTTTTTGTGTTTGTCATTAGTTTAAATCATGCCAAAAATTTTGAGCACAAGCACGATAATACCCACAGCATAAAGCCCAACCTTATTTAGCAAATTGTAAAGGATTGCCGTTATCATCACTGTTCCTCCTTTGCCGAGTCCTTGAAGCCCTCAATAGTAGTATTATCATCGGTATCAAATCCGTAGTCTTTACGGAACGCTTCATTGAATTTGCTCACCGTGGCTTCTATCAGCATTTTCAGCTCAAGGTCGGTAATCGTTATGCCTTTTTCATTCAGCATTTCAACGATTGCTTCGGCAGCCTTATCATATTTCTCTTGACCGTGCAGATCCTTGTAGAGCTGCTCGATAGCCTCGACGCAGGTCTTGGCAACCGCTTTCTTCGTCTTGTCGTCAAAATACTTCTGAAAGAGCTTCTTCGCGCATACGCCGAGGTATGATGCTATAGCTGTCAGAATGGTGCAAAGGATGCCCATTCCACAGCTGTCCCAAAATGCTTTTATGTATTCCATGTGCTTGTCCTCCTTATTTAAGCAGCTGATTTACTTTCTTCTGAACTTCGGCAGGATTATAGCCCGCCGCTTTGAGCCTGATTTTTCGAATCGCGCCATTGCCCCATTTGCCCTCGATGACCTCGCGTGCAACAGTGTCAACGGATTTTTTCGCCGGCTTTTTCTGACCGTAAACAATTTCGTTTACGCGCTTCTGCACTTCGTTCGGGTCATACCCGGCATTGCGCAGGCGCGTCATACGGTCGGCACCGTTGCCCCACTGGCCGTTGATTACTTCGTGCGCAACTTCATCGACAGATTTCCTTGTACCCTGAGGCTTCGTCTGCGCCGCGCCAGCGACATAGTTGACATACGGCAGCTTACCATGCTTCGACCAATCGCGGCGATTATATCCTGCCTTGGTACAATTACAAGCAGTTATCTGCACTTTGTTTGCCCAGCGCGGCGTACACTCGACTGCAAGCCCTTCACCTATGTACACGCCGATATGCCCCGGAGACCACAGGGCTTCTCCGATTTCGATTTTGCTGAAGTTTGTGCTGATGCCTGTACACTTCTGGATCATCGCATCTGCATTGATATCCGGCACACCGTTCGAAGCGTACTTCGCGCCGCCGTAGGGTTTGGATTTATCGCCTGTCCAACCCCAAAGCACGCCCTTTATAAGGCAGACGCAATCAAAACCGAAGGTGTCAGCTGATGCCGCTTTTATCATCTTCTGTCTGCTCGGATCTCTGTTGTAGTCGTTATTGTTGCAATAACGCTGTTTGTTGGATGCCGTAAGCGGTGCGCCGAAGCAGCCGTTCACATAAAGCGTCTTGTAGTGCAGCGCGATATCTTTCACCTTCGCTGCGAGTTCTTTGTTCGTCATGATAAATAACCTCCTTATTTTTTATAAAGCTGCTGTTCGATCGTATCGATCCTGTGGTGCGCCTGTTTGGCGGACGATTCGACAGAACTCAGCCGTTCGACCACCTTTCCTATCTGGTCATCTTGCTTTTCCTGCTTTCTTTTGATGTCATCAACGCCACTTTTGATGTATCCGAGTTCCGTTAAAACGACACCATCTTTTTTGCCCTCATCTTTGTTATCGCTCCTACCGTTCCGCTTATAGGCGATATAGCCAAAGATTATTGCGCATATAGTCCCGCACGCACTAAGAATCGTCAAGAAGATGTTTACACCGCTCATGTAGTCACCTCCTCGAAGTAAATGCCCACAAGCTGCGACGGTACATACTGCAAGATAGTACCTTGACCGTTGCTGTCGTCGCGTATGCATCTGTAAATTTTGCCGCCGTCGAGATAGTACTTGTCCTTGAAATACCGCATACCGGCAGCGGCAGTTATCGGATTCTCTATAGTGCCGTCCTCACCGACAGTCACGCGCTCCCAGTGTGCGGGAGTTGCGCTCGGTAGCCATGTGGGATTGGCGGATATCGCATTGTAGCAACGGTAGAGTTTCCCGCCGTCGCGCACCCTGTCGCCGACAGAATAATCTTTTTCGCCGCTCCACGGTTCAAACAAGCTGATACTTGTCAGAGCTTCGGCGTTTGTTAGCTTCGCGGCGGCTTTTGTTATCATCTCGCGGAAGCGTTTTGCCTGCGTCCGTGTCATATATCCGCACCTCCTGTAATTATTTCCAGTGCCTCTTCGGCGGTTATTTCGCTGTCCGTATCGGTCTCCGCGTAGGTATATCCGGCATTCGGCAAATCTATGGCGGTGTCATATATCTCGTCTGTACCGACCTTTTGAATTTTCTTGCCGACATCGCTGTAAGTGTAGATAAGCCCGTTTGTGCGTGTCTCTGTTTTTATCATGTGCTCGCCTCCAACGCCGAAATCGGCTTAATTTGATTTGCAAGAGCAACCCAGTTTGTCGCCGCCTTGTAGCTGTCAACAAGGTTGTCCGGCACATAAATATACCCCGTGCCCGCTGCTATCTTGCTTCCACGCAACGCAATCGAAATGTCGGAAATCACACAAACAGACGGAGTGCGGATAATGAGCGTTTCAAGGGATGTACAGTCGGTAAACGCCGTTCGGTTTATATTTGTTACCGCCGAAAAATCGGCTGTTTGAATTGCCGAGAGGCGAAAGGTATCAGCGGGTAAATCCGTAATAAGAGGTAGGTTTGCAGATGTCAGAGATGCCGCCACGTAAAAACACCCGTATCCGATTGTTGTCACTAAAGGGAAATCAGCTTGTTGTATTGAAGTGTTTAAAAAAACCTCTCTGTCAAACTCGGTGACCTTAGGAAGATTTATTGTCTGTAAGCGATTGCACGACTCAAAAGCGTTTCGTTTAACTTGAGTAACATTCGGCAAATCAATCGCTGTAAGAGCCTGACATCCTAAAAATGCGCACGCTCCGACCGTCGTTATACGGTCATTTGAATATGTGCCCGATATGGTGCGCTGGATTATTGCATCCTCGTCTGAACCAGCTATAGCGTCAACCGCGTCGCCAAAACCTTTGGTGGAGTCCCACGCAATCTGATTAGTATCGCCTGTCTTGGCACGAATGCGACCAGCTGTATAGGTCATAGCGGCGTCAAGCGCAGCGGAGTCAACTACTTTGTCGTATGCCATCAGTAATTACCTCCTGTCCACTTCGGCATGGCGGCAAGTGTGTCGTTGACTATTTCTGCCTTGTCCGCCGAAGTCCAGTAGTCGGTACCTTTGACCGGAGTCTTGCCGTCAGTACCGTTTTTACCCGGTGTTCCCGCGGCGCCTTTGAGTCCGACATCTGAGCCGTTGTATTGGAGCTTGCCGTCGGCGGCGGAAAGCTTGTCAAGCACGGATTTGTTATCATGCTCATGTGCCTTCTCAAGAATCGGATGCCAGCCATCCATAACAGACTGCAAATTAACTGTAATCGTGCCTGTTGCAGATGGAAGATCGCATGCAATGTTTTTTGCAAACATGCCCGCAATCGCATAATACATTGCGACATCAAGTCCGCTTTTAACTGTGTCAGACTCAAGCTCAACAATATCCGGGAAAGTGGTTTGAACATCTTCTGACAGCGTGTAGCTGATGTCCTCTGCCGTTGATGCGCCACCGCCTAAAGCCTCGCCGTTATAGGTAGGCTTGCCGTCAGATTCGGACAGCAGGTCGAGGACTGCTTTGTTGGCATGGCTGTGCCGTGCGGCGGAATTTAAGGCTATCTCTGCTTCAATCGATTTGCTCACTTGCTCTGTGCTGCCGCTTGGTATCGCATACAACGCAGTGCCATAAATCACGGGGGCTTTGCCAATGATATCGCCATCCGCAAAAGCCACCAGCTGCGCGGCTATCTGCCCCGGTGCAGGGATGATATCACTCGTCAATGTGACAGTCACACATCCGTCAACAGGGGTTAATAACTCGGTCTGCAAATATTCTCCGGCTGAGGATTCGAAATACACTCTGTAACCGTCTGCCCCTTCGATATGCGAAGGTACAGGCAAGACGAGATTTACAATATTGTTCTCGCCCTGGTAACCTATCTCATAACCGCGCGGGTGAGCATAATCAATCGTTATCGTGGTTGTCCGCATCGTCTACCGTCTCCTCTTCCTGCAACATTTCATTGAGCATCTCTATTTTACCGAGCTGTTTGATAAGCTCGGTACGGACATATTCCAGTCGCCTCGTCAGCTGCTTTGTCTCCTGTTCAAGCTGCCTTGCCGTTTCTCTGGCTGTACCGAGTTTTTTTCCGAGTTCAGTTTTTATCATATTAGACTTACCTCCTTACGCAAGTTTTTTGTAAATACCGTTGCCGTTAAACTCCGCATACAAACCGGTGTTGTCAACAAACAGTCGTCCAGTGTACCCGCCACCGGATTTAAGTTCAAGGCTCATGCCCGCTCCGCCGCTACCGCTTGAGTAGATGTTGATTCGCGCCGGAATTGTGCCTTTTGAGTTATTAGCAAGCTGCATAAACGCTTTTGCTTCGTTTGTCGCACCTATTTCCGCACTTATATCCGTTGACCTGAATGGGGCGTGAGATATAAAACCTATACTTTCGCCGTTACTGTCAACAGTCATTATCTCGTTGACCTCGACACACTGTCTAAACCGCGCTCTTGCCTTTTCGATAAGCGCATAATCGGTCTGCCAATGTATTATTCCGGTTTTGTTCTCGTCGCTTTCGCCGAATCTAAAGCCTTTTGTGTTTATCCCATCAATGCTTGGCAACGGCGACGCAAATGTCGCGTAATAGTAGTTGTCCACCATTGCGTCAGTAACAGTCAAATAATTGTAATTTGTACCCGTCGCCATATTTGTGGCGTAGTACATTTGCAGATATCCGCCCGACAAGTCGGTTTTAAATGCATCGCTCTCTATCGACAGGCTACCGCCGTCAAGGTTTATATCGCCGCCAGTGATGTTGATGTCGGAAGCTTCGATGTGACCCGTGTCCAAGTTAAAAGAAAACTTTCCGGTCGGCGACGAGAGGATATCCGTAGTGATATAACTCGCAGACATCTTGTTTGCGGCAATGCTTCGGATAACCGCGTCACCGTCTTTTGATACACCGTACTCCCAGTTCGGCGATCCGCTGTTCCAGCCGTTATTGGTCCAGGCATAACCGCCGGCGTTGCGGCAGTAGATAGTGTTGCTCCCCTCGAGCGTAGGCTTGTCGTGGTAATAAGTAATTACCGCGCCGCTGCTGTCTGCTTTCTGCGTGACATATAAGCCCATACTATTCGCGATGGTCTCGTTCAGCGCGAGGGTCGCCTGCTCAAAGTCGTTGATTTGCGCCGCCTGCTGAGCGCGGGTCTGCTCGAGTATCGCCTGCTGCTTCGGTGTAAACGCGCCCATTGTGGCATATCCCGACTGCGTTGCCGTTTCGCCCTTGCCCTCGAGCTTCGTGCAGCGGTTCTGTGACTGCCACTTGACATTTGTCAGCACGACCTTTTTCGTCCCCTGCGCCGTCTCAAACTTCATAATATCAAGCGGTCTAAGGTGCGGAAACGAGTGCGTAGTGCAGGACATCGGAGTGTATGTAAGACTGCACCGTGCGGTTTTAAGCTCCGTTGCCAGTGTGCTGAGATTCATATCGCTCTGCGCAAGAAGATTGCCCTCAATGTTAAAGGCATAGTCCTTTGTGCCTGCGAGGTATTCAGTCTTGTTCTCGTCGTTTCCGACGATGCGCACGCCGGAGAACACTATGTTGTTTTCGGCAAAGTCTGTATTGCCGGAAGTAAAACGATCTGAAGCTTTTATAACCGTGTGCTTGGCGTTTGTCGCATACCACCCGCCTGTCAGCTTGCCGTCATAGTCGATATACAGGCTCACGCCCATAAGCTCCGCAGCCCAGACAAGCACCTGACGATAGGTCATATTGTCCGCCTTCGGGCGTTTAGGTATCAACACACCTCGATGCAGCGTGTTCGTCGGGAGCTTCTGCGATACCCCGCACTTCGTGCAGGCATCGGCGACTATCTGATACAGCGTTGCAGGATAGGCAAGCTCAGTATCATAGGCTCGGTTAAACTTCGCCATGCGGTCATAAGCCGTTATTTTGATGCTCCGGAGCTTGCGCGGAGGGCTGTCCACCGTGTAATAGCCGATAGGCACGGTCTCCGTTGTCGAGCCCGTCGGAAAGCTTGTAGTGACATACAGCTGTGCGCCCTCAAACACCTTATCGTCAAACGCGCCGTCGGTATTTTCAAGGGTAAAGCTCAGCTCCGACATACACGCCGAGCCCAAATCAAGCTTGCTGCCCGTGACACTCGACCAGTCCACCGTTACCGCGCCGATGATGTCTTTGTCGGTAATATTAAATGCCGTGCCTTTTGTAGGCGTACAGAGGATATTGACGGACTGCACCACATCCTCTCGCAGAGCAGCAAGCCCGGCAGAAGTTATTGGATACATAACATCACCCCTTTCGCGCCACGATTTTAAAGGTCACATTGTCAACAACATTCAGACTGCTGTTGTACAGCGGCGCACTTCTGTTGCCGACATAAAACTCTTTTGTTACATATCCGCCCTCGAGCATATTTAAGTATTTGACCGTTATATACTCCGGATTGAACATTTTCAGAATCTTGCTCGCGTTCGCTATGGACAACCCGGAAAATTTAAGCGTTACCGCATCGGTCTGCCCTATACGTTTTTTATGCATGACGACATCTTCGGTACGCCCTGCGTCGCTAGCCGAAGCGTCCTCAAGCTCCCATTTATATCCGTCCTCCGAGTCCGGATATACCGGCATAGTTACGCCGTCCACGGTAGCTATCGGATTGTCGCCGGGATTAAAAGCGGTTGCCACTGCTGTTCCACCTTCTTTCTTGACATAAAAAATGAAATATGATAGATTAAAAAGAAAAGGGAGAAATTCTGATGAAAAAATTTATTGCTTTACTTATCGCAGGTATTATGCTGATTGGGCTCTGTGGATGCGGCAATTCTACAACCACCAACTCCCCCACTACTCCAGATAATATCAGCAAAGTAGATTTGCCGAATGACCATTACGGCGAGGGAATGTACAAGGTTGGAAAAGACATTCCCGCCGGAGAATACTGGATAATCGCCACAGAAAAAGATTATTCAGGATATTTCTGTGTGTCGTCCGACAGTTCCGGAGATTCGATTATTTTTAACGAAAACTTTGACACTTGGGTTTATGCCACTGTCAAGGACGGCGAATACATAGAAATTACACGGGCAGAAATGTGTCCCTCGGAAAAAGCTCCGGACATGCACTTCAACAGTTCCGCCGTGCTCGAAGGGGTTTATAAGATTGGAAAGGATATTCCCGCCGGAGAGTACAAGCTCGTTGCCACTGAGGCGGGAAACGACGGTTATTACGCCGTGCTGTCGAGTTCGTACAATTACGGCGATAATATCGTTGCTAACGATAACTTCAGCAACAATGCATATATCACTGTCCAAGACGGACAATATTTGCAGATTTCCAGAGCACTTGGTGAAAAAGTGGACTGACGCAATATTACAAAGGAAAAGCCCTCTCGATTGAGAGGGCTTTTATTCGTTTATCGGAATGATTACTTTACCGGCACGCATGTTGACATTTCTAAGCTCGTTTACAATATCACCGCGCTCGTTCATAACGACAATCGTTACGGTTCCGCCATTGCTTCGTTCCATAGCTCTTTCAACACCGCGCTCAACACCCGAAGAAACACCGTCCACAATTTGGCTGTTGTTGGCAACTGCCGTCCTGCCTCCGATTTGTCCAACCATCTCGGGGCCGCTCTCTCGAGCAATAAAGAGTTGTCCGGTATCAGGATATCCGCCGGATGCATACTGCTGTGCCCCGGTAGATCGGGTTTTTACTGTCACATCGCAGCTTACACCGTTTATATTGTTGATGTTATTTTTAAGCTTGACGAGCTGATCCGAATAATACTTCGTCTTTTTGCTTGCGTCATCCATTGCAGCAGACGTGTTCTTAATAGCCTTGCGTGACTGTTCCAAAGCGTCTTCGGCGTGTTCGACTTCTTTTTTAAGAGTTCGATATTCCGGACTAAGCTTTTGCGATATCCAGTTCGCGACATCACGAAAGCCACCTGATACGCCCTGATTTTTCTTGTCAAGTTCTGCCGCCTTTTCGTTTAGCTTATTTTGTGCCTCGGCAAGCCTATCTGACGCAACCTTGTAATTGTCAGTCGCCGTCTTGTTGTCAATTGTTGCTTGATAAAAGGCTTTGTATGACTCAGTCAGAATGTCTTGTATTGCAGCCATTTCGGCCTGTTTCTTCAAAGCCTCTATGACCCCGTAAATTGAGTCCTTAGTCTCCACAACTACGCCTTTGGTCTCGTCGATACTCAAATGCAATCCGTCGATATTCATAGCATTCAGAGTGTCGACTTTGACGCGCATCAAGTCCATTTCATAGGCGGACTTATTTGACTTTTCGCTCAGCTGATATATCTCGTCGGTGAGCATTTTAACTGCACCGTACTCCGCACTGACGGTGTTCAATCCCTCTATCTTCTGATTAAGACCATCCATATTTTCCTTTGTTCTTTGGATGATTGCCTCAGAGGATGCGATGTTTTCTGACAACACCTTATAGGCATCGGAGGATTGGTAGGTCTTTTCTGCAAGCTCATCTGCGCCCTGTTCAAAACCTATGATAGCTCCCGTGATTGCACCAATTGCCGCGACGACCAGTCCGGCCGGACCCAACGCCGCATACATAGCCACTGCAACGGCAGTAAGTCCTACTGCCATAACCGCAAGTTTCGCTTTGGCGTCTTCTGCGCCCGCGCCGAATGCCTTAAAAGCGGATTTTGCCATTGCCAGCGATGCCACGAATCCCGCCGCGCCTATCATCGCTTTTTGAGTTGCCGACAAACCCGTTCGGAACTGTTTCAAACTGTCTTTGGCGGCGCCCGCAGCTTTCTTCCATCCATAACCTAACGCCTGTGCTGTGCTTCCTCCGGTCTCCTTTATCCACGAAAAGCTTTCAGCAAAAGTAGAGACAACTCTCAGCCCCTTAAAGCTATTCCACACACCTTTTGCGCCGGAGTACCACTTACTCAGAACCTTTACGCCGAAAGCGGCGGCCGCGCCGGCTGCAGCTCCTTTTATCACCGGCTCAAGCGCAGAGACTGTGGATTTCACTTTTTCAAGCTTCTGCTTCAGCTTCTCTGCGCGCTCTGCAAGCTTCGGGTCAATAACGCTGTCAGCGTTGGAAAATGGGCTCTTAAAATTGTTTCCTCCGCTCGATACCGTTGTGCTGCTTCCGCCGCTGCCGCTATCAGATCCGGTATCCGGCGTTCCGAGACGATTGATTTCATCGATGCCGAGCAAAGCGTTCTTATAATCCTTTGCCTTTTTCGCCGCGCTGCCGAGGTTTGTGGACACTTGCTGTGTGCTGTTGGCAAGTTTAGATGTGTTTGATGATGTCTGACTCGTTGCACTCGACGTGCCGAACAATATAGCCATAACTTGCCCGGCTTTTTCGGCGAGGGCAGTCAATCTTTCAAGCAACGCCGTGACCTGCGGAATACACTGCTGCAAAGCCGGCGCAAACATTGACCCGAGCGCGCTCGACAACATTTTTGTCTGAGCTTTCAAAGCGGCCTGCGCTCCTGCGAGGGTGTTCGCATATTTCGCGGCATCTCCGGTCTGGAATGCCGTCTCCCGCATGATGCCCTGTGTCGTGGCTATGCGCTTTTCTGCGTCGGTCAGCGTTGCTGCAGTCTTGCCTATCGATGCCGCATATTCATCCCATATAACGGACAGGTTTTTTGTAACGCCGGCGTTGTCGACAAGAATGCTGTTTTCGTTTTTGATACCTTCGGCCGCGCTCTTGATGGCTTCGCCCATCGTCATACTGCCCTGACGGTTAAACGCTGCCGAGTCTTTCAGGTTAGTCAGTATGGACTGTGTCTGCTCGTCGGAATACCCTGCCGCCGCGAGTCTCTTATACGCGGTGTAAGCGTCCATCATCGGGATAAGGCCGTCTTTAGTATACGATTTAAGCCACGCTTTCGCGGCGTTCAGGTCTTTTCCCTGCGCGGTCAATATGCTCGACAAGCCCATCTGCGCGGCTTCGTTTTCCGCATATGCGTCCGTCAACTTCTTGACCTCGCTTACTACTTCCCGTATGACCGCAACGGCAGCGGTAGTTTTTATGCCTGTAAAAAGCTTTCCGACACCCGCTCCCGTGCGCGTTGCCTGCTGTTCAAGCGACCCCAGCCTCTTGTTTGCCTTATCAATCTTGGCGTTAAAGTCCTTGGTGTTTGCTGTAATCAGCACTTGCAGTTCTTCAACTGTCATTTTTTTCACCTGCCCTGTGCCTTGCGGCGTTTTTTGATTTGGCATAAGCGGACATCCGAGCTTTGATTACCATCCACCCGGTTTGCTGCATGCCGAAAGCTGACGGGAACGCCTTTTCAAGCGTAGGATATTTTTTCGGGTCGTTAAACGCGAAAGAATCAAGCTGCCCGAGATTCCATATCAGCTGTAACTGCCATTTACGCCGCTCATTTTCTGCCTTTTGCCTTGCGGATATAAGGTCCTCAACCTCTCCGGCCGACATGCTCCAGAATTCGTCCGGGGTTATCCCGACCGCAAAAGCGCGAGGTTTGAGATCCGCGACCCACTCGGTCGCTGAGGAGAAGATTACTCTATCTCCTGCTCCTCGTCCTCCCGCTCCATGTCCGCTATCTGTTCCGGTGTAAAAAAACCGGACACCTTCATAATGCCGAGGAATGTGTCCGCTCTGTCCTCGAGGGTAAAGCCCTCGGCTTCAAGCGCATCGATGAGCTCATATGTCTTGGGGAGCGTCATATTTGCCTGGTATTTCTGCAGCGCGCCCCAGAGGGTCACTGCAAAGACCTTGGTGTATGCCAGCTTGTCAAGAGCTTCAAGCAGGCTGCAGCCTATACGGTCTTCCACTTCGATTTTTGTCGCCGTCGTGAGCTTGAGCTTGTACTCCTTCTCGCCGGCGGTCAATCTATAAAAAGGTGCATTACACGCAGTAAGCATAGTTGTTGTCTCCTTATTTTAAATTTTCGGCGGAGTTTCCCCCGCCGATGTGTTCTTTAGCCGCCGGACGAGGTATATTCCTCTATATCCGACGATGGAGTGATTTTTGCAGTAAAGGTCAGCGCCTCTGCGACGCCCTTTCCGGGCATCGAAAGTGACACTCTGCCTGTCCATGTGAAACCGGAACCGTCCGGGAACAGCAGAATAAAGGTCTTGTCTGCATCCTTAGCTCCCTTGAGGGTCGCCCAGTTCGTGCCGGTCTTCATACCCTCATAGCCGAAAGTAAACGCCATATCCCCGGGGTCGGAAAGCCCGGGCTTATACTTTCTCTGCGTGTCCTTCATCGTGGTCACGTCGATTTTGTCCGATTCGCCGAGCATATCGGGAAAATCAAGCAGACCGGGAACTTCAGCTGCCGCTTCTGCGCTCGCGCCCATTTTCAGAATCACGCCTATAGAAGTCTGATAATCTTCCATTTGTACTTACCTCCTTATTAACTGCGGTAAAACCGCTTCGTGTTGTTGTCGTAGACTCCGTTATAAAGCAGGACGGTGCGGTATAACACCGTACCGTCCTCCTGTTCGTCCTCAAGGTGGTTAGGACAGCCGCGAAGCAGGCCGAGGCGGAGCATCGCATCGTCGACTTGCCTCTCGACCTCGTTCCTGCCCTCCGGCGTAGCCATCCACACTTGAATCTGCACGGCGATCCGGGAAAAATGATCCGGACGCGAAGAGGATGGCATTTTAACGGAGTTATCCATCTGCTTTATCAAACCGTGCCGTTCAAAACTCTGCGGATATTCCGCAGACCATTTCACGCCCGGTACAGCGAGTGAAAGCACATCATAAGTCACCTGTTCGATATCAACCATTTTTCTGACCGCCTTTACGATTTATTTCCTGTTGTATCGCGCGCTTATAGCACTCGAGTATTGCTTCGCGATTGTTTATAAGCGCAGGATAGAGATACGGCTGCGCCTTTTGTCCGCTTATCATTCGCCAGCCGACACCAGGGATTTTGCCGCGCCACTTGTCCGCCTTGTAATGAATCCCGCCCGGGAGCTCATAAGTATATGTGCCGTTACCTTTAGGACCCGTACCGAATTCCACATAGGCGGCGTATTCAACATTGGTCAATACGCTGCCGATATGCTTGCTGCCCTCGCGCTTGTAGTCGGTATGCAGCGACGCGCGCAAGTTGCCGTTATCTACTGGACACAACTCTTTTGCGCTGTTGTTGACTATTCGCGCCGCCTCGCGCGTGCCGTTTGAAATAGCGGTATCAGTGCCGCCGAGCTTTGCGAGCTTTTTCGCCAGCTCGCCGAGCCCCTTAACTTCAATACTCATCGGCTCACCGCCTTGCAAAGATACAGCGTGTGGCTGTCGTGCGGCTGGATCTCGGTGATTCGGTAATAAGCGCCACCGTATTTCACATAGTCGCCCTTCTCGACAGCGAGCGTATCGGATGTTGAAAAGGTGGCGTCTTTGTTGCACTGCAGCCCCCATTCCTGCGCCTGCATAGCGTCGGTAACAAGCCGGAAGTTGACAGTAAAAGAGCCCGCAGGCGTTTCTGCGGGCTTCACTGTTTCACTGCCGAGCGTTCCTGTCTGTTTGACGGCTTTATAATGCTCGACTGTTTTGTCCTGGAATACGGCACGCTGTGCGCGTTTGAAGGCGTCGGGGATCTTCACCAGAAAAGCCTCCTCCACTCGTTGAGCATCACCTTTTCGCTGTCGCTCAGTTCCGCCGTTGTGGCGAGGTCTGAGTCGCTGTGCTTAAAGCTCACGCTCTGGTCGCCGTCCGTTATGCTCGCAACAGTCTGAGCCGCATCGGTAGAGCCCGGCTGCTGCGTGCGGTAACGCTGCGCGGCTATCTCTGCCACAAGCAGATCAAGACCGGGGACAAGCTCACGCCGCTTGGTATATCGCAATACCTTGGACTCGACGCTATCCAGCAGATACCGGGCAGCCGGCAGCGACATTTCCTTACCCAACATCACGCGCATCCGGGCTATGAGGTCGGCCTTGTTCTGCTCCGTCATATCAGCCCACCAGCCTTGCGGTCATGTCGCTGTCAAGGGTCTTGACGCCGTACAGGATATCAAAGCTGACGCGGTCGGTCTTGTGCTTGATGTCGTAATCATATACGACTCTGATAGCAAGACCGTTCCTGCTCGATGCAATAGCCGCATTATTCGCGCCCATAGGCAGCTCAAGCTGACGGGTGACGAGTGCAAGGCCGTTGCGGTGGAACGCGAGGGAGTGGGTCGTTTTGACGAGATACACCTTGACTGCCGCGTCCGAGGCAATAGTGCGGTGGATAGGCTGATCTATCGCGACCTCGGCGACCGCGCCGCTTGCGGCAGTTGCATCGGCGGCAAATCTGTAAAGATAGCCGTCGAGGATAAAGCCGTCGCCCTTTTTAAAGGTGCCGGTCGTCGCAGTGACATCCGAGAGTGCGACCTTAGTCTCGCCGGCGGTGCAGGAGACCTTTGCAGCGGTCGCAGTACCCGCAGTTGCCGCGAGGGTATCGGGGGCATTCTGCGACATATAGGTGTCAAGACCATAAATAGAGCCGAGCTCCGCCGAACGCAGGGCATCGGAGTTGCCCGCGTATGCGACCTTTGAGAGGTTCTCCGTGGTCAGATAGCGATACTTGTGCGTCGGATTGACGAGAAGTCTGCGCTGCTGTATCGGTACGCCCTTGAGGTCAAATGCCTTGGCAATGTTGGCAATGTCCTTGAGGTCGGCCGCGTTCGCGGTGCCACTCACGGTGTTGCCGGCGTTTGCGATGCCTTCGGCGATAATATCGCTGTCGATGGCCTGGGATATGGCCTGCACCGCAGGAGATATGATCTGCTCAGAAAATGACTTGATGTCGAGGGTCATTTCCTTGGAAGTGACCGGAACGGTGACATCGCGGAAATGGTCAAGGGTCACCTTGACGCTGCCCTCGTTCACATTCTGGTCTACGGTCTCGCCGACGAAGTTCTTCGCGGAAAACTTCGCGGGCTTGCGGATGGTGATAGTATCACCGACGTGTGCGAACTCCTTGGAATAGTCCTTGTGAACAAGGTCGGCAGCAACGAGATTGTTCTCGAGCACCATAAGAGCCTCGTTCGCGACTATCTGAGGAGTCAGGAATTTGTTTGACATTTGTTAAATCCTCCGTTTTTACTGATTTTTGCGCCAATTCACATAATCGGCATAGTTCTCGGGGGCTTCGCCCGGTTCGGGGTCTCCGCCGCCGTGGTCGGGGTCTCCGCCCCTCTGTCTGGTTTCGACTTTGTCAAAAAGATAGGCGTCGCTTTCCCTGATTGCCTTGAGCTGATCGTCAAAGCCCTCGAGCTTGCCGTCTTTGTCGAGTTTCACACTGCCGGGTGTTATCAAGGCTTTTATAGCTCTTGCGTTCTTGCCTTTGGCGGCTGTAATAGCGGCATCGATAGCGGAGTCAAGTTTCATGGCGGCGATATCGCTGTCATACTTAGCCTTAGCCTGCTTGTTCTCGTTCTGCAGCTGTGTAATCGTTGCCTGCAGCCCGGCGGTATCAACCTTTTTGAGCTCTTCAAGCTGACTGTCCCGCTCTGCTATCTGGCCCTCAAGGTTCTTGACCTTGTCGGACTCGGCGCGAAAATCTGCTTTTGAAACAAAGTTCTTGCCGATATAGCTCGCTATCTTCTTGTCGATGTCCTCGGTGTGTGCGTCGCCTAAAATGTCTTTAAGCCAGTCCATGTCTGTCCTTTCCCGCGCTCCCTTTTTACTTGGCCAGTCCCAATATTGCGCGACACCATTTTGCTCCGGGTGGCGGATAAATTTGGATATAAAAACAACGCTTTGCATTTGACTGCAAAACGCTGTAATTATTATGTTGTGATATGACAAAACCGCCTCGCTTTCGCTTGGCGGCTTGTTATTTATTATTGATCCTCTTCGTCAAGAGTATCTTTTCCGAAAGCTTTTATATAGCTCTCGGTGAGGTCTTTTATGATAATCGGGGCTTCTTCCTCGTCCAGTATTCCGTCGAGGCGACCTTTGAGCAAATCCTCATAGTAGAGATAGAGCTCATCACTCATAGCTTCTGTGAGGTCGTCGTTGTCCACTTCCCATTTTATCAGTGGGAGCACAACATTAAGCCGTTCGGCCTCAGTAAGAATAGATTCGTCAAATTGAAACAAATATGAATGTTCCAACACTTCCCCGGTGTCATCTTCCGAATCATTATAGGTTTGTAACATTTCGCGCGCATCCGAATAACTGATATCACAAGTCATTTTTTCGTTTTCATCCTCCTTTTCCAGACATCACCTTCAACCCTTTTATTAGAAACAACATTTATTTCAACATCAGGATGAAGATCTTTAAACTGCTGCATTACGCCCTTACAACTGTCACACATTCCCCGTTCAGAAAGCATACAGATTTTTTTGAAAGGCTTTTCTTCATATAAATCTGCAAAATGTTCAAAAAGCTTTGCTTCTGTATCATGATAAGTTTTATCACGAATTTCCCCATTTTCTTTTAGAACATTTATATATGTAAACCGTCTATTCTCTTTTAATAAGACAACTTCGTTGGTTCCCTTATATCCTTTTGCCTCTGATATTTTGGAAATCATGCTGTGAGCGTAATACATATTATCGACATCATCATCGATATATGCTCCGGCAATATTTCCGCTTTTTTTGTATTTGCTCGTGAATTGGAGTCTTTTTTCATAAATAACCTTTTTATCAAACCGCAAGATTTCATCAGTAGAGAAATTGCCTGAATCTATCTTGTATTGATTCACAAAGCGGTATTGCCTTTTAAGCGTCTTCCACTTTTCAGAATCATTATACTTTATTTTTAAGAATTCATCAAGAGAATCCGGCACATTTTCTTTCAAGACTGCCGAATATCGCTCGAACTGGTCTCTGTTGTAGGAGGACACCTGCGTCAAAGTCTTGGGCGGGTAATATTTAAGCTTCCCGGTAAGAGGATTTATATTATCAGCAAGCCACTCTTCATATGTCGTTTCCGCCGGAATAAGCACGGTTTTCCCGGTCTCGGGATCCAATGCCCGGCGTTTGAGTTCGGCTCGGTTTTGTCCCTCTATGACTGCCGTCGTAGTACAACGGTCATTCGGATGGAGCGGCGGATAGTTTATGCCCTCTTTTGCTTCGGAAACCGGAAAAGTCTTGCCGTCCAAAGCGCCGCAGACATCGCAGGTGCGCCCGTCAAGGGTGGCGAGAAATCTGTATTCCGTTATGCCTTCCTCTTCGTATGCCGCTTTTTCAGCGGCGTTGTGCACACGGTTCGTCTCGGTGCGTATCAGCCGCATCGAGCTGTACATTCCGGACTGCATAGCGTCGGCGAGCTGGCGCGCCATTACCTGCGGACCCGCTCCCGTCATAATTCCACGCGCCACAATACCGTATGCGCTGTTGGCAAGCGCGGATGTGTTCTGCCAGATACGGTCGGAAAAATTCGCGCCTTTCCATCGGTCATTTACTATGGTGTTTACGGCACCTTTCGACAGGGCTGAGAACTCAAAGCCTAATCCCGTGCCGATCTGCGTGTCATATATGCTGCGATAGTATGTATCCCCGCTCACGTCTTCAAGCAGCCGCTTGAGTTCCCGCTTCTCCCGGCCGGCAAGCAATGCCGTTTCCGTCTCGATATTGGCTTTCAAAGCCTCAAGGCGGTTTATTCTCGCAGCGTATGCCGGCGCATTGAGACGGGCAAGTGCTTTTCTCTTTATGACCGGGTCTTTTATGTTATTGAGCTCTTTGCGCAGTGCTTCCAATTCTGCTTCCGCTTCTTTGGTGTTCAGCATCCGACGAGCTTCTTCCGGCGTCAATTCACCATTTGCCGCATAACGCGAAAATATCCGATTTATGCGGGCGTCGAGGTCCTTCTGTGCCTTGGCGTATAACTTGACCGTTTTTGTCTTTATAGCCCGCGTCGAGGCACGTCGGGCATATTCCTCGCGCTGCAGTGCCCGCTCCTCCCAATAGAGATCAGAGCGCATCATTCATCATCCTTTTCGGAATCGTCCTTGTCGTCATCGTCGCCGATAAACATCTTTGCGTTTTTCTCGCGCTGCTTCTGCAGCTCTTCATACGCCTGCGCGACATCATCAACAAACGGGTGCTTTGCTAAAAGCATCTTATCAGGCACAAGCCCTTGCGACTTCTGGATTATGTCCACCGTCTCCGCATCATTGACTATCATCGACTTGTGGACATCGTATTTTATAAGCGTATAGTCATAGTCGGTACCGTTCTTCAGGTTGATATCCTGCGTAATAAACCATGACAGCTCTTTCAGCATGACCTTTAACTTTGAGACAAGCGGGTCAGCCTTAAGGTCAAGCAGGGTGTAGCGAAATTTCAGACTGACGCCTGACGGCGCACTGCCGAGCTTTTCATCGTTCATATCAATGCCGCGTCCGATATGATATATGTCCCGGCGCAGCATATCGAGCCAGGCGAGGCGCTCGGTGACATTAAGTGTGACCTGCTCCGCGCTTATCTTGCCGGACGGATCGCTTATTGACACCGCCTTGTTTATCTGCAGCTTCTGCTGTATCGCTTTTGCGGTCTCGCCGCCGTATCCTTGTATCATCCAGTAAAGCTCGACGAGATCTATCTGATTATTCGTCGACGCAGAAGATATCAGGTTATATGCGTCAAGCAGACCTTTGATTCGCGAAAGGTCGGTCTGATGCGCAGAGTTGTTATAAAGCGGAACAAACGGGATTCTCCCCCAAGACCGCGCTTCAACCGAAACGCGCTCGTCGTTGATTATCTGCTCGTTGTACCAGTGTGGGCTGTTGCTTTCGAACACAAACTCTCCGGCATCGTTTTCGACATAGCGTTTTACCCCTGTCGCAGTCCACCACTCTACCCGCTCCCGCTCCGTCTCTGTGCCGTTTTGCACGACGGTTATTTTATAGTGGCGGAAAAAGTCGGTAATCACCTGCTGATAACTCATATCGCGGCAGGCAATACATTCTGTCGTCGGGATAACAACAAAACAAAGCTTGCCGGCTGCCGAGTAATAGACATGCAGCCATCCGACGATACAATTCGACGCATTTGTTGCGAGGTCGGGGAGCATGTCCACAAAAGCCTCGTCTGAGGTCACTGCGGTGACGGCGTCCTCAAAAGCTTTCAGACTTTCATCTGCACCGTCCGCTCCGTCATTTGCGCCCTCAACAGAGACGGAAAGTGGCTTGCCGAGGATGTACGCGACCTTCTGGTCGACCATCAGCGCATGGAAATTATGCACATTGTGGTGATTCGAATTGTTTTCGTTGATTATCTTAACACCGCCGCGCTTTATGCCCGCCGGGCTGTTTTCGTCTTCTTCGTAAACGACCGTCTCGCGAAAATCTTTCTGCAGAATGTCCTGCATACCGCGATAATATCGGAGTCCCTCGCATGCCGCAAGATACTCCGGGTCTTCCCGCGCATTTTTAAGCACGGTTTTGATAATCTCATCGTCCGTAGCCGTATGGTGATACGCGAGCTTTTCTCTTATCAAGTCCATATTGTTAATCATTAAGTTACCCTCACATTCTGCTGGTCGTTCTCTGTGGCGTAGCGCGTGGCGTCAATCGTGTGGTTGTCTCTATCGGGATAGTTCGCCTTATAATTGCCGTCCTTATCCCGTTCGAGCTCATACGATGAAAATTCCCGCGCCGCGTTTGGACAGCGGGCGGGATCTATTATTATTTCGTCGAGGTCGCGCAGCCATTCTATGCCGTGCTTCACGCTGTCCGGACCCTTGCGTGCGCCTCTGACTCTCAGGCCGTATTCATACATATCCGCTATAGACTTCGGTTCGGCGGAGTCTGCGATAATTTCGCCGGCAACTCCACGAGATTTTATACGGTCGGCGGCAAGTCTGTTGCTCATGCCCGCCGCGTATATCTCGTCGTATATGTACAGCCGCCTGCGCGGCTTGTCATAGTTGCACGATATAAAAACAAACGGGTCAACCGCATAGCCCCAGTCTATGCCGCGCCTGATACGGTCAAACCGCGCAATCTCTTCATTGCTGATGGGTCGGATACTGATGTTCCGGAATACCTCGCCGCCCGTGCCGGTGACTTCCCCGAGGAACTCGTGCCTATATCGTTCCGGCGAGTGCTGTTTCAGGTGCTCCGCCTCCAACAGCAGCGGCGCGCCTATCCAGTCCTGCGGCACAGTCAAATATGTGCTGTGATGTACCAGGCGGTCGGCGCGCTCTACGCGCACCTCATCATTCACCCACGCCCGCAGCGACTCAGGGGGATTGTACGAATAAAAAACATCGAATTTACTGCCGCCGCGCATGACCGACTGCAGCACATTATCGGTTTCCCGCATCCCGGAAAACTGATTCCATTCCTCGAACCAGATATAACGAAAATATCCGAACGGGATTTTTATGGACTTGACCTTCATCGGATCGTCAAGTCCGCGAAACATAATCGTTTGCCCGCTCGGCAGATATGTGATTTTCATCGGGCTGACCGTCGCTTTAAAATACTGCGACACGCCCAGTTTATCAATAGCCCACAGCATTTGTGCAAAAACGCTGTCCCGCAGCGTATCTGCGATTTTACGGAATACAATCGCGTGTGCGTCCGGGTTTTTAATGATTCCGCAGACGATCTCAAGCGATATATAGCTGCTCTTCGTGCTTCCGCGCCCGCCCTTAAGCACATAATGCGTATGCTGCCCGGCACACACATCGCGATGTACTTCATAAAACGACGGCGCGATTATGTCAGTAAACCTGACGGCCATATTAGCCGCCTCCTATATCGTCGATAATCTGCGGCGCGTTGACGGAGACTTCAATTCCATCCTTAAACAGGCTGAAACGCTTGCCAAGCAGCTCCGCAGCCTTCAGGCGCTCTTTTTCGTCCGGAGGCTTATCCAGCACCTTTGCCGCACTGCAGCCGTCGCCTTGACCTTCCACAACCACGACGCTCGCCGTGCTGTCTCCGCGCATCACGGCGGTGAGGTACTCCATGACCTCCTGCGCGTCGGCTATCTTTTTCGAGCTCAACTCATCGAGTTTTGCTTCGATGTAGGCTTTAACATTAGCATTTGTTAGCAGCCTTGACGCATTGGCTCTCGCAGCATCATCCGATTTTATCCGTGGATAAGCAGCCTTGTATGCTCTTGTCGCGTTGCAGTCGACGATATACTCATCTGCAAACCGCCTTTGCTTGTCGGTCATGGGTTCACCTCCTAATAACTTGAAATAAAAAAACACCCTTTCGGGTGTAAAAAAATAAAAAATTTTTTTAATTTTTTTGGTAAACATAGCGTTACTCTACGCTATAATAGGGGTACAGCGAGCACAACTAGTAGCATCTAGCGAATCCCGCGAGTCCCCATGAAAGGAGTAATGCATATGTCAACTTATGAGTTGATCACTTCAATTTGCAGGATATTATCTATTATAATTGAACTTATCAAGACCTGCAAAAAAGAAGGAAAACCCACATGGCGTGGGCGAGTGAAAATCTCGCTCAACATTCCGCTCTTATTATATGCAGGAATTATGAAAAAATCAAGTACTGTTATTGCAATCATTTTCATCGTCACAAGCATGTCGCTTTGGTGCATATCGAGATTCGTCAGTTACATACCTGGCATTATCATCAGCGTTTTTGCAGCAATATGCGGCGTGTGCGCAATCATAATTCTCGCAAGAAAGGATGTCTAAGATGACAGTAAAACCAATCAAATTGTCCCCGAAGCGCGGAAACCACGGTCATATCACAAGCTACACTATCAACATCGGCTCTGCCGAAGCAAGAGAATGCGGCTTTACCGAAACCGGTGTGCAGCTCGAAAAGGTCGTTGACCTTGACCGCAAAGAGATCATCATACGAATCAAAAACGAATAAGTCATGCAGGCGTCGCGATTTCGCACCGTCTTTGCTTTTTACATTTCAAGACCCCGCTATTTATGACGCCGCGGGGCAGGCGTGTGTGAAAGGGGACATAAAAATGAAGAATAGAATATCGGTAACATTCTTCATCCTAATGCTAACAGAAATGAATTCCTCATTGTCCTCAACTTTGCCGAATATAGCGATAACAAATATTGCTACAGTTCTTCGCGGTGTTATTACCGCCAGCCTTTGCCGCCACATCTTCCCATGTCAGTCCCTCGATAAAGCGCAGCGTGAATATCTGCCGGGTCAGGCTGTCGGGAATATCCGATATGTAGCGCTCAAGTCGGCTGCGCTCATATATGCGCTGCTCGATTTTAGCCTGGATTATAGCTTCGAGATCCGTTATCTCCGCTATGCAGCGTTCAAGCGCAGGCTCAGGGTTCGGGCTATGCGGCATACCGTCGTAGTTCGGCGACCTCGGGCAGAGCAAATTTGCCCGCAGTTCCGCAAGCCTCTCACGGTCAAGCTCTATCTCCTTGTCAAGGTAGTATAGCTGTGACAGCTCTTTAAGCGTCATTTAACAGCCTCCTCTCGGGTTTTGTCGTGCTTTTCAATCTCCGGCTTCAGACAATGCCAAAACGGGCACAAAGGCTTTTCTCCGCCGGTCTGGACGAGAAACACACAATGCTCATTCGGACACATCTCAGGCACTGCCATCATCTTCCAATAGCTCGGGGTTATCATAGATATTGCCGATGACCTCTATATCGTGGTCGTAAAAGTTATCCATAACATAGCAAATACTGTTGCCATAAACTTGAAAACAGGATTCATCAAAAGCAACTTGATAAGGCTCCTCATCGCCTTTCAACAAAACAATATCGCCCTCGAAAATTTTCGTGCCGTTTTTGTCTGCCAAACCTGTGTACTGCCCTATCGTTTCAGGTATTACCGTCCTTTTGCTATCATTGGTGCAAATCTGCCAGTCGCCGTCATAACAGCGAATAGGCACACCGAAATACCACATACCATCATTATATTTTTTATCGCCTTTGCCACGGAAAAGTATCTCACGCATTGTTTTTACCTCCGTCCATTTTTTTGCGCTCGACTGCAAAAATCTTTTTCAGTAACATACCCGCCGAACTCGTTACAAAAATGAGAGTTGTTAGATTTCATAAGTTCATAATTTTTGCAATCCTTGCATCTGACAATTTCTGAAACATCTACGGCGGGAGCTTCTTTTAAAATTTTAACAGCGGCATTCCAGCCGTCCGCATAACCCTTGTTCTCAAAAACATCTCGGTTACACAAGCCTATCCCGAGCGCAGCACGGTCAATATAATCACCCATTCTCTACCTCCGACCAGTCAAGCATACATCCGCAATTACTGCAATATTTAGGCATCGAAAGTTCATAGATAAAAATATCATCATCCGAAACACCCAAGTCACCTCGGCAACAAGTACATATGCAATAGCCCTCTTCGTTTATCGGCTTCTTTGGTATCTGCTTTTCGAGAGCTTCTTTGCACACGATAAGCATTTCTGCATATTCTTGTACGCCTTGATACTTTTCAGAAAATTCTACATCGTTCAGAAGCTCTAACGCTTTTTTTGCTATCATCATTCTTCCTCCTGTATTGTTATTTTTAATTGTCTGCTTTCACAATCATCTGTGTTTCGATAAACTCGGCTTAATGCCTCGCGAAGCGCATCTTCATACATCATAGTCGTCACTCGCTTTCAAAAATCCCATTTCAATGAGTTCTCGGCCGCATTTCGGGCAAACCTCGCAGCCGTCGCCGTCTGCCTCGAATATCTTGCAGCAGTAATAACATCTCAGGCAGTGTGTTTCCCGGTCGCTTGTCCGCTCCCGTATGTAGCGCCTGTTGGTCTCTTCCTGAGTTATTTGTTTCAGCATGGCAGCTCCTCTATTCTCACATAAATTCCCGGCACGGCAGCCCAAAACTTTTCGCTGATCTCCGATGCGACCTGCGCATCGTCCTTCCAAAAGTGCAGGCGGGTCATGCAGTCCTTCAAGGCCTTTTCAAGATTGTCTGTATCGGGTTTCGAGGTTTTCCATTCCCCGTCTCCGTGTTTCGTCCCTGTATTACTGAAACACCATTTGACCATCAGCCTGACTGCGCCTGAATACGGTTCCTGCGGAATATGTGCTGCCAGGTGTGCCGTCAGCTTCCCCTTTGCCGCTTTCAGCTCGGTTGAGTCGTACATTATCGCCTTACCGTTTTTGACGGTTATCTTTTTGTCGTGATGCGTTACCGTGGGCGGATGCATCGGCATGAAAAATTCAGTTGTCATTTCAGTTTCCTTTCTTTTTTGTTTTTGAAAATCGCCCTTGTCAAGGTAGGAAAGAAGTTGTGTGCGGCGGCAGCCTAAGCCGCCACACTTCTTTCCCTTGACTTTGAGGGAAGGGAAATTTCCCACTTATATATGAAATATATAAGTGTTTTTTCCCTCAGAGGGAATTTCTCGATTTTTTATCGGCTTTTTCCTTGTGAGGGAATTTCTCGATAACCATTCGACTTTTTCCCTTGTAGGGAACGGGAAATTTTATCGACTTTTTCCCTCGTTCTTCTTTCCGACTTCTCCGTCGTCAATCCAAAAACCACCATGCTCTGTCAACCTTTTGCGAACCGTTTTCGCTGTTACTCCGAGATATTCAGACAACTCATTCACTGTTACCCGTCCATCCATATTGCAGGCATCGAAAGCAGTTTCTATGCTGCTTGTTCTATCCTTTTTTCGCTCGGATGAGGTCTTTTTGCTGCTGAAGTTTCTCCTGAAAGGCGAGTTTTTCGAATTAAAATCGCTATCCGGCTTTATATCCTCCAGCACGCCGGTATCATCTATCCGATGCACGGGGTAATCGAACCAAAGATTGACCGGAGCGAACTTCGGGAACTCACGCAGGGTGCCCTCGACGCGCCACGCGGTACGCTGCTCTATGCTGTTCCACGCTGTTCTGACTTCGGCAAGCATAAGATCGCGGGATGCCGGAGACAGACTCTCGCCGCACATTTTGAGCAGCTCGTGCGCGGTGTTTTCTTCGTCCTGCGACGGTTCCGGCAGCTTGAAGCGGCGCATCCATTTAAGGCAGATTTCACACTGCGCCTTGTCCTCTTGCTGTTTGCGGATACCGTCGGTTATATCGAGCTCTATGAGGTCGAGCAGCGCGTCGGGGTCGCGGGCGAACACTCCGCTGCCGGACGCTCTGTCCATGCTCCTCTTGCCGCCCTGAGCGCCTTTTGAATGGTGGTGGCAGTAGATTACCGCACACCCGAGTTCGGTGCAGACCTTGTCAAATTGGTTGCAGAAATGCGCCATCTGATCTGCGCTGTTTTCGTCGCCGGTGATGATTTTATAAATCGGGTCAATGACAATGGCGATATAGTTTTTCTTTGCGGCGCGTCTGATGAGCTTCGGCGCGAGTTTATCCATCGGAACGGATTTGCCGCGCAGGTTCCACACATCGATGTTATGCAGGTTTTCCGCAGCCCAGCCGAGCGTTGTATAGACATCTTTAAAACGGTGCAGACAGCTCGCACGGTCAAGCTCGAGATTGACATACATTATCTTGCCCTGGGTACATTTGAAGCCCAGCCATTCGCGCCCCTCGGCTATGGCGCAGCACAGCTCTATCAGCGCAAAAGACTTGCCGGCCTTTGACGGTCCTGCGACAAGCATTTTGTGTCCCTGCCGCAGAACTCCGTCTATAAGCGGCGGCGCAAGCTCCGGCAGGTCGTTCCACACATCGGCGACGCTCTCCGGATCCGGCAGGTCGTCGTTTATGCTTTCAATCCATTCTTTCCATTCGTTCCATGAGCTCTTGCCGATGTTGGTATCAAGCAGATATTGTTTCTTTCCGTTGCGTTCAACGCCCGGCATACGGCTCAGCCGCGACGGATTTTTGTTCTGGCGGTCGATATCTATGCCGTTTTTCTTGCACACATCATAGAGGTAATCAACACGCTTGCGGTATTCGTCAAAGTTTGCGGCATCGATGCGTACAATGGCGTGCAGACTCTTTCCTCCGCTGTAAACGAGACAGGCAATCGGCAGCTCGAGCTCGCGTATTATCTGGTTTTGATGGGTGATATCGGTCGTATCGGATTCGACCAGAGCATATCGGAACTCCGTCACATTTTCATTTTTGACGCCTTTGCCGTCCAGAGGATTGAAGCGTATCCACGCCCCCGCCTCCGGCTTGCAATCGCCTATTACGCGACCTATGTCGCCCTCGCATTTGCTCAGAGCCTCTATAAGCTCTCCCGCAGTCCTGGTATACACGCCTTTCGTCGGCAGGTATTTACTGTCTTTTTCCCAGCTTTCGGTGACATAACCGACCGTCTCCCCCGCCTCAAAGAGCGTTTCGAGATATTTGGTAATCTGCTCTACAGGATTCCATTTGTCGGGAATATTCAACTCCTTGCCTTCAATCCAGCTTTTGTCGACAAGAACAAGATCATCCTTTTGTTCTCCGATAACGCTGTCCCAGTCAAGCGCGCCGTCATCTGCCTGAAAATGCCAGCCGTTATCTTTTGCCATCTGAACGATAGTCCCCGCCGTAACCGGTGCAGCGGCACCGTTGAAGGTATTCCACTTTTTTTCGCAGTCGCCGGCATGATAGCGCTTGTCCGGGCGTGACCATTCATCCCAGTCATCGCAGCTGTATCCCTCATGCTTAAGCGCCATGCCGACTTCCACCCATTCGGAATATGTGCAAGCAGCCGGGTCTATGTATTTTATCAGCTCTTTCAGGTCGAGCTTTTCTTCTGTCATATCGTCATTGCCTCCGGTTTATAGTCTTTAGGCACAATGCCGCGCGGAACACGCCAATCGTTTGCAGCTATGCGATTTATCATCTTTGTCGCAGCGTCAAAGCTCCATTCGCCTACATGCAGAAAACCGCGGGATTCCAAAAAGCGTATCTGCTTCGGCGTTGTGAGACCTTCTTCGCGGCGCTTGCTGAGGCGGTCAAGCAGAAGCTTTGCCTTGCCGGCGTTCTCGATTGCGTCGGGAAATATACCGAGCTTTTCGAGCGTTTTAATCTGTTTTTCCGTCGGCGGAGCACATTCCCACCCAAATGCCGGGACATAGCTTGAAAGATCCTGCGCGGAAATCGACATTTCATACTGCAGCGGGTCGACAAGTCTGCGCTTGCGCTTCCTCATTTCCTTGAGCTGCGCCGCAAGAGCTTCTTCACGCTGAGCGACAACATCGCTCTCCGCTTGCTGCTCGGCAGCCTCAATATCGACCGGACAGCCTTCCGCTTCGATATTCTCCGTCATCTTTTTTGCGACCTCTTCGTTTTCACATATCAGATGAGCAGGATGACAAAGTTCATGGCGCTCTGTATGCCACAAGAAATCGAGTAGCAGAAGATCCTTTTTGCCAGGTGCAAGGCGCGTTCCGCGCCCGACCATTTGACTGTATAGGCTTCTGACCTTTGTCGGTCTTAACACGATGACGCAATCGACCGCCGGGCAGTCCCAGCCTTCTGTCAAAAGCATGGAGTTACAGAGCACATTATATTCGCCGCGCTCAAACGCTTCGATTATCTCCGCTCTGTCCTGACTTCCGCCGTTGACTTCTGCAGCCTTGAAACCGCGCTCATTCAGAATATCCCGAAATTTTTGTGAGGTCTTTATAAGCGGCAGAAACACGACTGTTTTGCGCTCCCTGCAGTTCTTTATCATCTCGTCGGCAATCTGATACAGATACGGATCCAAGGCGTTGTCGATATCGGCCGCCTTGAAATCCCCGTTCTGCATAGATACGCCCGTTAAGTCGAGAGCTAAAGGAATCGTGAGGGCCTTTATCGGCGCAAGATAACCGTCTTTGATAGCCTGCGGAAGAGTGTATTCATAAGCAAGGGAATCAAAGTATGTGCCGAGATTGCGCATATCGCCTCTGTCCGGCGTAGCGGTGACGCCTAAGACATGCGCGTCTCCAAAGTGCTCAAGCACGCGCTGATAACCATCGGAAAGACAGTGATGCGCCTCGTCGATGATTATGGCGTTAAAATAGTCGCTGTCGAACTGTTCGAGCCGTTTTTCTCTCTGTAAAGATTGCACCGAGCCGACGGTTATACGGTACCAGCTGCCGAGGCAGCTTTCTTCGGCTTTCTCTGTGGCACACATCAAGCCGGTAAATTTCAGTATTTTGTCCGCCGCCTGTTCAAGCAGCTCGCCGCGGTGAGCGAGCACAAGAACCCGCTCACCGTTCTGAACACACTGCTTCGCAACATTAGCGAAAACGACTGTTTTGCCGGTGCCGGTCGGCAGGACAAGCAATGTGCGGTTATTACCGCTCGCCCACTCGTTGAATATTGCCCGTTCTGCCTCCAGCTGATAAGGTCTCGCGTCCAAGGATTAAAAATTCCCCGGAGTGAAAGCGGGACGCTGAGTGGATTCGTCCGGCTCAAGGAATTTCTTGACCTCATTGTAATAATTATCGTTGTAAAGCCTCTGCCCTATCTTGCAGCGGCCTTTTGAACCTACAACCTGCGCCCAGTTCATTCTCAGAGGTTCGCCGTGTTTCTTCTGACCAATACTGATAAAAAACGCGCACACAAGCCCTTCTGTTTTACGCGAGAGGAAAAGATTATGTTTGACGATTGCTGTGCCCTGCGGCGCGTCTATCTGAAGCGTAAGCTCTGCCTTCGGGCAGGCAGACATTTTCTCCGAGCCGTTGAAATAGCCGCGCTCAAAGCTTTTGACCGTGAACTCGTACTCGCCCTCCGGCAACAGTACAAATTCGTTTTCGGCTTCGATTACACTGTCCCAGTCGAGGGCGTCGTTTCTGTTGGTATTGTAGTTTTCGTTCATAGTTAATACTCCTTTTTATTTAAAATTTTCTTATATGATTGACGATGATATCGTAGACCTGCTCCCATGCGCCGATAAGGCAGCCGTTAATGAAAGCTTCGCCATAATTGAGAATCGGTGTGTCGGCAGTGAAGTAACCTTTCCACGCTACTGCATTTCTAAGCTCATCTTCGGTAACATTGTTCGCCGCCATGAGTTCACGTAGCGCTGCCGGTAAGTCGGAGTTCGGCTCAACGGACGCGGTGAGCTTATCGGTGTCGGCGTCGGCATCGGCGGTAAACTCGTCGATTTTTGTCTTGAGCTCCTCTATGCTGCGTTTTGGCGAGTCAGGCAACGCTTCTGTTTGCGGCTTATCTTCCGGCGCCGCTGCGACATATGCACCGGAAGACGGAATAAACGGTGCGATGACGCTGAAATTGAAATCGACCTCGTCCGGCAGCCCGTATCTGTTCTTCGCATCCCAGCAGGGATGATGATTGGTATACATTACCCTTCTGCCGCCCTGTGCCTTTCTGCTATCGGTCTTCTCGTCCTTTATCACGAACGTCTTATAATTGACGAAGAGAACCGTGTCTGCCCATTCTTTTACGATCGGCGCGACATTTTTTGAAAGTTTCATCTCCCAGCGGTCGTATGCGCCGAGCTCGTCCGGCTGCTCAAACTTACGCATTTTGGCGTGAGCGGTCAGCACGACGTTAATACCTTTTGATATAACCTCATTGAGCAGGTCAAGAAGTCTGCCGAACTCTTCGTAGAGCTTTGTATAGCCCTTGCCGTATCCGAAGTCCTCAATGCTCTGTTTGTGATTTACGGAACATATATGATTACTTGCAAGCTGCTCTGCCCAGTCCGCTGTGTCGATGACAAGCGTCATACACAGTTCGGGGTGATCGCGAACATATTTGACCTCTTCGAAAAGCATCGTCCAACTGCTCGGTTTGTCAAAACGCTTAACGTTCAGCCTCTTTGTGCTGCCTTCCGTGTCGATGAAAATCGCGCCCGGGAACTTGGAAGCAAAGGTTGATTTGCCGATTCCCTCCGGACCGTAAACTATGACCCGCTGTGCATCTTCGATTATTCCTGATGTTATGTTCATTAAAACTGTCCTGCCTTCCATGCTTTTTTAGTCTCCGTCGGTTCGTTCACCACATATCCGTCCTCTATAAGGACACTGCATTCATCGCCGGTGCTGACCCTCGTTGCTATCGCCTGCAGCCCCTCAGACTCAAGCCATTTGCCGAACTCAGCAAGAGTGTCAAGATCCATCTGCTCGAGCTTATCAAGCAACACAAACCCGCAACTGGGGTTGAGCTTGCGCACGATGGCCGTGGAAACCTTGAACTGATCCGCTCCGGACATATTGTCCCACTTGAAGCCGTTGTATGTCAGCTCGCCATCCTTGACCGACAGCCCTGGCAACGGAAGCTGTGCGGACTTGAGCAAGTCGGTTTTCTTTTGCCTGACATCTTCAAGCTCGTTCGTCAGCTGGCTGTACTGAGTCTGATACGCTTTCGCATCCTCTTCAGCTTTCTCTTTTTCAAGGTTGGCACGGATTTTAATGTTGATTTTCTCAACATTTTCAATGTCCTCTTCAAGCTCGGCGGTGCTCAGATCCTCGAGGTGCTCCGTCTCCATGTGCGCGATTCTGAGGTCATCCATAAGGCTCTGCTGCTCCGTCATAAGACGTTGAAGCTCAGCCTGGATTCCGTTTATTTTGCTGTTGACGGCGTCATAGTGATGCTGTATCTCAGCGACTCGGTCACGCTTACGCTTATTCTCGGCGTTATGCGCCATAATACCTTGCTGCTGTTTGATAAGCTCGGATGCGGAAATCAGCTGCTCCGGTACATCCGGATACTCCGTCATCTCTCTGGCATACTTGAGTTTCTGATCGGCTATCTGTCCAATCATGTGGCGCTTGTTGTAGAGCTCCGTCTCGTCGTGCTCAAGCTGTGCGAGCCTGTCTCCAACGCCGATTATGCGCAAAAGTGTGTTGGCTTTTTCCTTGTTTGATGCGGTCATGAACCTCGGCAAATCAAGCGCAAGCTGAGAAATAAACTCGTTTATAAGCTGTTGACCGCCTTTTCGGCCTGTAGGGTCTGTAACCTTCAATGTGCTGTTCTTTCCGGTGCGCTCCACTATTATGCCGCTGTCCATCGTGATTTTGAGATTGGGTGGCAGTACAGAACCCTCACGCTGCGGCTCTGACGGACGGAATCTATCGCCCCCGAGCGCCCATGCAATGCTGTCGAGCACTGAGGTCTTTCCCTGACCGTTACGTCCGCCTATCACGGTCAGACCGTTTTCGGTAGGCTCGATTTTGACCGCCTTAATGCGCTTTACATTCTCGAGCTCAAGGCTGTTTATCTTCATTTGACATTAGTCTCCCTTCGTGTTATCATGATGTTGAGGTTTTACCTTTGCCGTCTTCGCTGCCCACTCAGCGTTGGCGGCTTTTATAATATGCGCAGCCGTCTTCCGTCGGCGGCGATTCGCGAAAAATGCCGGTCTCGTGGGTGTACATGCACGCTGTGCCGTCCCAGTCGCCGCACGGAGCTGCCATGCGTCTGCGCCAGTCACAGCTGTTGCAGACCGCCATTTTGCGCCACGGGTCTCGCCCGCGCTTCGGCGTCGGCGTCGGTGTAGTCGGCGGTGCGGACACGATTACTTGCTGCCGCTGGTCGGTCAAGCCGGCGAGATAATCAATTGACACATCAAAATACTGCGCTATGTTCACCGCCATCGGCAGTGACGGACAGCTCTTGCCACGCATATATGCCGATACCATGTTAGGCGCGGTGCCGAGTGCCGCGGCAAGGTCTTTCTGTGTTACTTTCGGCACGCTTTCGCGCATCAAGTCTTTTAGCCTGGCAGAGAGAATCTGCACATCGAACGGGCTTTTAGTTGTCTGGTTTCCCATTGCGTTTTGTCTCCTTTCTGTTTAAAAATTTTGCTTTGAGGTCGTCCTCGAAGGCTATGAGCTTGTCCTCATGCCAAAATCCATAGATGATAAGTATGACCGCTACAAATTCAAGCGCCGTCTGAATTGCAAATTTTAATGCCATAGTTATATCTCCCTCTCTTCCAGCTCACCGCACTCGTCCACGCGGTGGAATTGATTCGCGAAACCGAGAATAGAATTGCGCATTTTGATATAATCTGCGTCATCGCACTGCATTGAACACAGATGATACGCGAGCTGACAAGCAAGCCGCTTATCGGCTTTGAGATGCAGGCTACCGCACCACAGCGGATAGCAAGAATAATCGAGGTTTGCGCCCCTGAGGTCTGCGCCCCTGAGGTTTGCGCCCCTGAGGTCTGCGTCGCTGAGGTTTGCGCCCCTGAGGTCTGCGCCCCTGAGGTCTGCGCCCCTGAGGTCATAATCTAAGATTGCTTTACAGCCCTTCTCCAAAAGTTTTAACACTTCCGCGCGGTCAAACTGTTTTTGATGACCTATAACCTCAAACTTTTCCGGGTCTACTGTATATACGCCGGTGTCGCCGTCATCGTGGTCTAACACTCGCACCACTATGCTTCCACCGCGGATATCAGTAACTACGCCTCGCGTCATTTTCGTGTTTGTAATAACGTAGTCATCTGTTATGCCTTTTACAAAATCGCCTATTTTAATATCCATGAATTAAGCCCCCTCAAAAAATTTATGCCCGCCGATGGTACAAACATATGTCTGCGACTCATGCCACGCGCTTTTCACGAGATCCGGTGCGTAGAAGAAAAGTATCTTCGCGTCCGTTACTGTCTCACCGGCATCGAAGACCGCAGCGACGGCTTCCCTCGTCTCGGCGTTCGGCTCTACCCTGCGGTCGGTGTAACCGTATTCTGTGATTACCTCCGCGGGGCGCTTGCCGGTCTTTTCACACGCATTTAAAATGCACTGTGAGACCGCCATTTTACCGTCAAACAGCTCTGTTCCCGATTCTGCCATAACAACCTGGCATACGAGCTCGCGCTCCTCTGCGGTCAACTGGTAGCGTGCTGTGGGTATCTGCGCCGGTACCGTCAGCTCAGGCGCGATAATCGGTTCTGTCTCCGGTATCGCGATTTCCTCCGGAACCGCTGCCGCCGCAAATAGCAGGACAAGAGCCAGTACTGCGGCAATCGTTAAAAATCCTTTTGTCATTTTGGTGTCTCCTTTCTGTTTTTTCACTGCGTAAGTTTCGGCAGATTGAGCAAATCTGCTTTGTTCGCGAACCACAGTCCCCCGAGCTGATACGCGGGCAGTTTGCCTTCGCGGCACCATGCCCTAATAGCCGGTTCGCTGCGTTGGAACAGCCGGCACATCTCCGGTATGCCGCAGACAACCGGCACTTCCGACTCGCTGGTGTACGGCTGATAAACTTTATATGATCGCACCGTTGCCATGCCGTTTATCCTCCCTTTCTTTGACCCTTAAAGGTCGAGTATTTTTGATATTGATGCGATGATCTTCTCGCTGTTGCAGCGTCCGGTAAGAATCCGGTTGAGGTAACTGCTGTCTACAAAGAGCCCTGTATCCCGGTTGAGCTGCGATATGAGCCACTCCTGCGATTTATCCAGGTCTATCAGACGCTTTTTGACATCTTTACCGAATTCCGTAAAACCGTATTTAAACACGGATGAACACCTCCTTTTAATTGATGTAATATGGATTTTTTGTTTTTCTCCCCCGCCTCGTTTTCCGCCCATCTTTTTTTCTTTCGCAGCCAATGACACGATATGTGTCATTGATGATTAAAAAAAATTTGCTCAACACTTACTCCGTAATAATTGGCAAGCTTTATTTTTGTCTCGTCGCGAGGAATCCTATACCCGTTTTCGTACATCGCCATTGCTGACAGGCTTATTCCAACCGCTTTTGCCACTTCTTCGCGGGTTCTTTTTCCTCTGAGTAATATGAGCCTTTGAGCTATATCTTCTCGACAACAGTTCATCAAATCGCCTCCTTTCATTTTTGTGACACAGTTCGTGACAAGTTAAGATTAACACATACCGTGACACTTGTCAACATATTTTTTAAAAAGTTCTTTACTTTTGTCACGAACCGTGATACACTGTGGTCAAGGAAGTGATTCTATTGTTTAAGGATGTTTTTAAAAAGCTAAGAAAAGAAAAACAATTAACTCAATCTGAATTAGCTACAGCACTCGGCATTTCACGCAGCGCGATAAGCATGTATGAAAACGGAGAAAGAGAACCCGATCTCGAAACATTAGAAGCTATAGCTGATTATTTTAACATTGATATGAATCAGCTCACGGGGCAGGAAAAATATTTATCAAAAGACAGTATTGCTTATAGAATACAAACTATAATGACATATCAGCATGTGTCACTCGACGAATTAGCATCTCGTCTCGATGTCGACAAAGATTCTCTCTACGATTTTATATATAAAACACCTGATTCTGACTTTCATGATGATCCAAGATTGCAGGGTATAGCCGACGCTTTGGAGGTAAAAAACGCTGACGCCTTTTGGGGATACAGCATGTTTACCAGCGACAGCTTTGAAAACTACATTAGTTTTCTATTTTATAAGATTGATAAGAACCTTCCGTTGACTCCTAAAGAGAACAATGTAATTTTAGATTATTTACATGGCGTTTACGACGATGTAGACGATTCTTTCGCCGACAACATCATCCCTCTGCCAAAAACAAAAAAGATTCCCCTGCTCGGCACAATCGCCTGCGGGGAACCAATCCTTGCTACTGAAAACATTGATAAGTATATAGAAATGCCGGAATCTGTAGGCGGCACATTTGCTTTGAAATGTAAAGGCGACAGTATGATAAACGCCCACATATTTGACGGTGACGTTGTATACATCAGAGAGCAGCCTGATGTAGAAAACGGCGAAATCGCTGCAGTTTTAATCGGGGACGAAGCAACGCTAAAGCGCGTTTATAAATATCCATCAAAAGTTGTTCTTCGTCCTGAGAATCCGCTATATAACGACATTACGTATGCCGAAGAGGAAATGAACGATGTGCGCATACTCGGAAAAGCAGTTGCCCATCTGAGCGCGGTTAGATGAGGGGCAAAGTACAGATAAAAAGACTGTATAAAATATCATACTCGATGAATATATAATCTCCAACGGACAACCTGAGACAACCTGAGACGATCTGAGACGATCTGAGACGCTTTAAGGAAAATATTTATACATAAAAAATTGCATCTTTTTGTTGACAAAACCATCGGAACTGGCTATAATAAAGTAGGTAATGGATTTACCATTACGTATAAATTATAGTTCCAGATAGTAGACCTCCCACCATACGGGAAGTGCCGATGTCTGGAACTTTTTTATTTTTTGACAAAGGGTAGTGAAAAAATGGGTAAAACAGCAATAATGGTTGATGGAGGATTTTATAGAAAACAAGCAAATTTTTTATTTGGTGAAAAAACTCCTGAAGAACGGGCCGATGAGTTAGTCGAGTACTGTCATCGTCATTTAAAAGAGAACACTCGAAAGCCAGAACCTACGTACAGAGAACTATATAGAATTTTCTATTATGATTGCCCGCCTTCCGAAAAAACTGTCTATCATCCCCTTACTCAGCGTTCGGTCAATCTTGCAAAGAGTGACCTGAACAAGTGGTCTAAAGCTTTTTTGGAATCTCTCTCGACCAAGCGCAAAGTCGCATTGAGAATGGGAGAACTGTTGGAATCATCGGCCGGTTACGCACTAAAGCCGGATGTACTAAAAAAACTTTGCAGAAAGGACATTTTGATAGATGATCTAAAAGAGGATGACTTTCAGCTCGAGATTCAGCAGAAAGGTGTTGATATGAGAATCGGTTTGGATATCGCATCTTTGGCACAAAAGGGTCTCGTGGATCAAATTGTACTTATTGCAGGTGACAGTGATTTTGTTCCTGCTGCCAAACATGCGAGAAGAGAAGGCATAGACTTTATACTCGACCCCATGTGGCACACAATAAAAAGCAGTCTTAATATGCATATTGACGGTTTGAACACAAGAACCGGTTGTCCACCTTTTAATACCAATGACAAATTATGCTCTAATAAAAAAAGATAAAAAAAGAACCCCCGGTGCTGGAACACCGAGGGCTCAAAAGAATCAACACACACCATACGCATAGAGTGGATTGATATAATTATTATATCATCCGCTCCGGCAAAACACAAGTGAAAAGGAGCGGATATTTTATGCCCAAAAGGTCAAATCAAAAGCGCGCCGATGGGAGAATTGCCGTGCAAGTCTTTCTCGGCACGGTAGATGGCAAGCGAAAATATAAAACAGTTTATGGCAAAACGCAAAAAGAAGCCAACGAGAAAGCCGACGAACTGAGGGCGCGGTTAAAGAAAGGAATAGCCGCCTCCGGCATACAGGACAAGTTCTCGGCGTGGGCGAATCTCTACATCTCATCAAAAGCCGCCAAAATTAGCACAAGCCAATTGGACCTCATTAAAAGTCGCCTCAACTTTTGGATTGATGCATTCGGCGACCTCAAAATAGATGTTATACGCCCGATAGACATAGAAACGCCGTTAAGCGGGTTAGCCGTCAAGAATCCGCACACAGGCAAGCCCACGGCGAAAAAGACACTGAAATCATATATGCAAATTTTGAACTCCGTTTTTGAATTTGCCATCGACAACCGTATCATCGACTACAACCCTGCTGCGCGCGTCGAGTTGCCGACAGCCAAGCCGGCAACGCAGCGCAGAGCCCTGACCGCCGAAGAGCAACGGCAGATAATCGAGTTCGAGCATCGCGGGAAGCCCGCAATGATGCTGCTGATGCTGTCCGGCTTGCGCCGCGGAGAAGCAACTGCGCTGACCTGGCAGGATATCGACTTTGACAACAGCACTATATCAGTAACCAAATCTTTTGATTTTAAGCAGCGCAAAATCAAAGCACCTAAAAACGGCAAAGCCCGAACGGTATTTGTGCCGGCACTGCTGATTGATTATCTGAAAACTCTCCCGCACGAGTCCGTTTTTGTGCTTACTTCGGCGCGCGGAACGATGATGACCGAAATGGCGTGGAAAAGGCTGCTCGAATCATATCTTTATGACATGAATTTGGAATACGGAGCGTTCACAGCCCCACAGAAAAAATTTGCACCGCAAAAAGTCCCGTTCGTAATCCGCCCTTTTACGCTGCATTGTTTAAGGCACACTTTCTGCTCAATGATGTATAACGCAGGCGTTGATGTTTTGACGGCACAGCAGCAGATGGGACACAGTGATGTAAAGACCACGCTCGAGATCTACACGCACCTCAGCCAGGAAAAGAAAGCCGCCGATATATCCAAGCTAAATTCAAGCCTTGAAAAAATGCAAGTCAAATGCAAGTCAGAGATTTTGTAACCCGTTGACACACAAGGGTTTTGAGCCTTTGAACTCTATCCTCATAACCCGGAGGTCGCAGGTTCAAGTCCTGCCTCCGCAACCAAATCAGTTACCGTTGTTGATACAATTTCAACAACGGTAATTTTTTATTTTCCACCGTTTGAGGAGTGGTTTTTGCGAAAAGCAGGGCTTTTCCCGAACATTTCCGTCCATCGGCGCGATGCGCGCCCGGATTTGCTGCGGCCATGACGAGTCTCTCCGGAACTTAGCAAAACGGCAATCGTTATAAGAGTAGAAACGATAAATAATTATTATCCATATAGAAACCCGCTGAAGGCGGTGATACCGTTCTGAACCTTTAGCGGATTTTCTTTAACAACCGTGGGACAGAAAGGACAAAAAGGACAGAACCGGGCTGGTATCATCCTTACTGATTTGGTTCTGTTCCTTATATAAATACTGGATTTTTGACACTGGGTGCAGTATAATTTTAATAATGTCATTCTGGAGGGATTGCTGTGCCTCGTATCTCAACGAAAGAAAATAAAAACATAAACAATAGGAGCACGAAAATTAACACAGCACAATTCGTGCGTTTTCTGTTGTAACAAACGCACGCGTGTGTTATAATAATTGCATTGGAGGTGAGATTTGTGTCTAATATCGGTTTCAAAGAAAACCTTGTAAATGAATTTAAAAGCGACAGGACCTGTTTGCCTGACAGTGACATCATCGACGCGGTGGTCGCCTTTGCAAACACCGACGGCGGCGACTTATATTTGGGCGTTGAAAATGATGGGGAAATTACTGGACTGCACAACAAGCATAAAGATATCACACAGCTTGCAGCGTTCATTGCCAACCGAACGGTTCCACCGGTTTCTGTTCGTATGGAAATTTTGGAATACGATTCGCCGGTGTTGAAAATTTCTGTTCCCAAGCGAACCAGTGTGGTAGCTTCCTCTGATGGCAAGATTCAGCGACGCCGGCTTAAGCCGAATGGCGAACCTGAAAATGTTCCCATGTATCCATACGAAATAACAGCCCGGCTTTCTTCTTTGAGCCTCCTCGATTATTCTGCACAGCCTGTTCCGGATGCTACCTATCAGGATCTTGATCCTGTGGAGCGCGAACGGTTACGGAACATCATTCGTTCCTATCGTGGAGAAGCGACCCTTCTGGAACTGAATGACGAGGAGTTGGACAAGGCATTACAGTTGGTCACAATTCAGGATGGAGCTATCGTTCCCACATTTTGCGGCATGCTGCTGATTGGTAGGAAAGAAGCCCTAAAGCGTCATATGCCAACGGCAGAAGCATCCATACAAGTTCTCGTAGGCACGGATATCAAAGTGAATGAGTCCTTCTATTTGCCCATTCTTGCGGCGTTTGAAAAAATATCGGATACTTTTTCTGCATGGAATCACAGCGAGGAAATGGAACAGGGGCTGTTCCGCATCACGATCCCCGACTATGATCCCAGGGCCTTCCGCGAAGCGTTGGTCAACGCATTCTGTCACAGAGACTATTCTGTCCTGGGCCGCGTTCTGGTTCAAATAACGGATGAAGGAATGACCATCAGCAATCCCGGCGGCTTTATCGATGGCATTCGAGCCGACAATTTACTGGATGCCGAACCTCATGGCAGGAACCCGGCATTGGCTGATGCAATGAAGCGTATTGGCTTGGCTGAGCGTACGGGAAGGGGAATCGACCGCATTTTTGAAGGGTCCCTGCTGTACGGCCGATTGCTTCCGGACTACTCAAATTCTACGCAATCCAGTGTGAAACTGTTTATTCCCAAAGGGCCAACTGATAAAGCATTTATTTGCATGGTTTCCGAAGAACAGCAGCGCCTTGGACGGTCGCTGCCGATCCATCTGCTGCTTGCACTGGATGCGGTAAAGCAATTACATCGCGCCTCGGTACAGGATGTCGCAGAAAGAATTCATACCGATGAGAGCCGGGTACGCGTTGCTCTTGAAACCCTCGTGGAGTCGGGATTGGTCGAACGCTTGGGGAATGGTCGCGGACGATACTATATCATGAGTTCGAGGTACTCTAAAAAAACGAACAATGCCGTCGAATATGTGCGAAATCGAGATATCGATGCGCTTCGGCATCAGGAACTGGTAATGCAACTAGCACAGACGAAGGGAGAAGTTACTCGTGCAAATGTGGTGGAACTCCTGCATGTGGCACCTTCTCAGGCATATCGGATCCTGCAAAAGTTAAAAGATGCCGGGCAACTGTCGCTGGAAGGAAAAGGCGCAGGAGCCAGGTATCGCACGACAAAATAGAAACAAACGCACGCGTGTGTTAAAAACGCACGCGTGCGTTTTTGTGCGTTTCTTTTGCGTATTTTCAAGAGACATCCCGGATATAATCTGCCGACAGAAAGCTTCCGGCACGGCAGAGAGAAGACTTCTGGGAGAGCATTCCACATTTTGTCCTTTCTGTCCCCATCGTCCCTGCGAATCAAAATGGAACCAATAAAATATGCACCACGCTTTCAAAGCATGGTACATGGTATCCACGAGCGGTATATTTGCCAGAAAAAGCACTTGCAAAAGCAAGTGCTTTTTGTTTTTTCATTGAAACTTGCCATTACGAGCAAATAAAGCGGACGAGTTTCAGATGTAAAATGTTTGCGGCGAAGAAATGTTCTTGCCATTCTATACAGCGCCGCTCTTCATATCTAACGCAAACCCCGCTTCTTTCGAAGCGGGGCTGATTTTATTTTACTTTGTTCTTCCCAGTTATCCGGAACGTAAGTTCAATCATCGTTATCATCAGAACGAAGAAAAAGATGAGATAGAATGGCATTATCTTAAAGCTTACAGCGTTGCCGAGCAGCCCGAACAGCGGGGGAACGAAGGTCGAGCCGACATAGGCGCTCGCCATTTGTATTCCGATTATAGCGCCCGAGTTTTCCGCCCCGAAGTTGTTCGGCGTGGAGTGTATTATGCACGGATATATCGGCGCGCAGCCGAGCCCGATTATGACAAAAGCCGCGGCGGCGAGAAAATAAGAACTCATCGGTACGAACAAGCAGCATATGCCGCAAAGGAGAATTGCCGTTCCCGTTATTATCATCCTGCGGTCGCCGAGCTTATCCGTGATAAACCCGCTTATAAACCGCCCGACTGTGATTCCTATGTAGAAAAGCGACGCGAATGTAGCCGCGCGCTCTGCGGATATGCCCTTTACTTCAACGAAATATGTGCTCGCCCACTGCATGGCGGTCGTTTCTGCTGCGCAGTAGGCAAAAAAGCCTGTGAGCAGAAACGGCACTCCCTTTATTTTCAGTGCGCCGACGAGTCCGACGCTCTTTTTCTCCGTTTCTTCTGTCGTCTTGTTGACCTTCCACACGGGCAGGGTCACGAGCAGGAGAATCGCTATCACGAGCTGCAGCGCGCCGACTATGCGGCAGCCGCTGTTCCAGGTCTTGTTTGTCAGCGCATAGCCCATGATAAACGGGCTGACTATCGTCCCGACGCCCCAGAAGCTGTGCAGCCAGCTCATGTGCTTGGCTTTGTAGTGCAGGGCGACGTAGTTATTGAGCGCCGCGTCTATCGCGCCCGCGCCGAGACCGTAGGGCACGGCAAAAACAAGGAGCAGCCAAAACCTGTTCGAAAAAGAGAAGCCGAACAGCGCAATAACGGTCAGAAATACGCTGAGCACCGTGACTATCCGCGTCCCGAGCCTTCTGTTCATCCTGTCGGACATCAGACTCGAAGCTATCGTTCCGCCGGATATGACCATAGAGATGATGCCCATATAAGAAATCGGCACTCCGAGCTTGAGGTGCATGACGGGCCAGCCCGAGCCGAGAAGCGAATCGGGCAGCCCGAGGCTGATAAAGGCGATATAGATAAGTGCAAGCAAAAACGAATACATTCGGGTTCTCCTTGTCTGCGCGGCGCAGCACCGCATGAAATCATACAATTTATAACATAAATAGATTTTTCTGTCAATAAATCCGCCAAGCGATTTTATAATTTTGAACCACAGGTTCAATGACAAAATCTTCGCCGCGATGTAAAATATCGGCATAACAAACAGCGAGGTGAAAGATATGAATCTCAAAGAAGCATTCAGATATCAGAATAAAATCCAGGCGCTCATGTGCGAGGCAGAGAATATTCTCCGCAACAGGGCGAACATAACAAAAGTCACCAACACCAATCTGCGCCACAAGGTCATGCCGGAGGCATCCGACGAGACGGTCGTTGAAATTCCCGAGACCGAATACTGCGGCAAAATAACCGATGTCGCGCTGTTTCTCGTATTTCTTCTCGAAGAGAAGTCGGCGCTCGCCGCCGCGATACGCAGGGCGAAGAACAATCTCGACATAGACATGGACAGCGAGGTCGCGCTCAACTCCGCGCGTCAGGCCGTCGCCGAGATTTTCAGGACGATGAACGGCATCCGCAGCTCAGAGCAGACCATTGCAAACGGCGGCACGGGCTACCGCTTCAACACCGACGGCAATCAGGTCACCTACCGCTGCGACGTGCGCCGCGTCACAACGATAAATTACGACCGCAATGTCATCCGCGCCGAGCTCGGCAGGCTCGACAGAGCCGCCGATGAGATGTCCGCAAAGCTCGACATCTGCATGGTCACATCCTCGGTCGATTACACTCCCCCGTTTGATGTGAACTCCGGATTCGCCGACGCTTTCGAAAATTATCTCGAAAACAGGCGCTGACTTTATGCCCGGCTGTTCCGGGTGCGGCAGGATAAGAGAACGCAGGATCGGTTCAGGTGCAGATGAACTGTAACGCTGCACGTCAACTCCCGGAAATCCGGAACTCAACTACTTACTTATTGATTAAAACGATGTTCGCTTCCGTCCGCGCCAAAAGCTCAATCGCTTTTCGCTTTGACGCAAACGCGCTCCTATCTCTATATCCCACTCACGCCGCGCCCAATATCTTTGTTTTTTGCCGCTTTCGGCATCGAAGCCCCGGCTTCATTCGCAGGCATTCGGGAAATATTTTTCCGACGCGCCGCAAAATTGATCATGCCGCATCGGACTTCTGACGCATCCGGAACAGCCGGGCATAGAAATGACTCGAGCAGCAGGCATCTTCCTGCTGCTCGCTGTAACTTTTGATATTTTTGACGGGAACCAGTATCTGATCCATGGGCACGCCGAGGAGATTCCCGAGCGCGTAGAGGTTATCTACAGTCGGAAGGCTCTCGCCGTTCTGCCATTTATAGACGGCGCGGGGCTCCTCAAAGCCGAAATAGCTCTGGATGTCCCGAACCGTCAGCCCGCGTTCGATGCGCAGGCGGCGGATATTGTTTCCCGTTGCCGCGAGGTCGATGACCGGGAAGAACTTCGTGTTCATATGAACACCTCCTTGAAGAGTGATACTATAAGATAGCAGAAAGCGAAGAAAAAAGCAAGGGAAATTTTATACACCGGGCAAATTTTTTTGCCCCCATGAAAGGAAAATAAAAATGAAAAAGATGGTTCCGCTCTCGAAGCAGAGCAAAAAAGAGCGGCGCAAATACTATGCGTCAAAGCGCGGGTCGTGGAACGAGGTTTCGCCCGTGACGCGCGTTGTACAAAGCCGCAAAATATATGACCGCAAGCGCATGAAATCAGCCGACAGAAAGATATGCGCAGAGTGAATCTCCCCCGCAGAGCAATTCCGCGAGGGAGATTTTATATTATTTTATCAGCGAGAACACGAACACGACTATCCCGAGCACGACGAGGACGACGCCGGTCGCGCGGTTGAGTGTCTTGGGCTGAGCTTTGTTTGCTAACACTGCGGCGATGCGCGCCCAGATAAGCGTGAACACGACGCAGAGGATAAGCACCGTAATGTCGGGCATTCCGCCTATCGCAAAATGCGATATCGCGCCGGTGAGCGCGGTAAAAGTCATGATAAATACGCTCGTGCCGACCGCGGTTTTCAGCTCATAGCCGAGCACTGTGGTGAGGATAAGCAGCATCATCATGCCGCCGCCTGCGCCGACGAATCCGCAGATAAGACCGATTATCGTTCCGCAGATAACGGACTGTATCGCACGCTTTTTCGCCGGGACTTTTTCCATCGCCTCTTTCGTCGTCATGACCGGGCGGACGATGAATTTTATTCCGAGCAGGAATGTCATTATGACCGAGAAGCTGCCCATCGTTGCCGACGGGAGCAGGCTCGCGAGATAGCTGCCGACGACTGTGAACGCGAGGACGGTCGCCATCATAATGAGTCCGTTTTTTATATCGAGGTTCTTTTTCTTGCCGTATGTATACGCCGAGACGGCGCTCGCGAGCACATCTGAGGCGAGCGCGATGCCGACCGCCATATACGGATCCATCCCGAGGAAAGTTATGAGCATCGGGCTTATGACCGCCGCCGCGCTCATGCCGGCAAAGCCCGTGCCGAGTCCCGCGCCCATTCCAGCAAAGAATGTTACAAGTACTGTTATAAATATTTTCATTTCTCTCACCCTTTGAGTATCTCATCGAGATTGCGGTCAATAATCCCGACCGTCTCGGTGAAGTTCTTTTTCATTTCGTCCGTCGTGTTTTCAAACAGCATATCGAAAAACGACTGTTGGAGCTGCTTTCCGCGCCCGACTATCGGCTGAGCCTTTTCGGTCAGCGAGAGGCGTATTTTTCTCCTGTCGCCCTCGATATTCGTGCGCTCAATATAGCCGTCTTTTGCAAGCTTTTCGACATTGACGGAGACGAGATTCGCCTTTATCTTTCTGACATTGACTATGTCGCCTGCGGTGCTGTAATCCGGGTTGTTCGCGAGAAACATCAGGATATCAAACGCCGTCTGTGGTATGTTCAGCTCACGGCAGAGCGGCTTGCAGACTGCGTTATACGCCGCCGTAAGTTTCTTCGGGAAGTCTATTCCCATGTTCATGCTATCATCTCACTTCAAATTTAGACAGTTCATTTTTGAAGTATTATAATCCAATACAGCGCATTTGTCAACAGCCGACGGCAAATTATGCCCGCTCTGAAATCTGTTGCAAAATCCGCGCCCGCCGTGTACAATAGACATACTGAAAATTCGGAGGATTCTATGTCTACTTACAACTCAAGAGCCGCTGTGCAATCGATAATGGCTATCGCGGAGAGTGAGAATTCAAAGCCCGGCCGCGTCACGATGCCGAAAGTATTTCTCGGTGTCGGGATATTCGACGTTATCGCGATGGGCGTTGGTATATATTTTTCTCTGCGGTTTAAAGAGATAATCCCCGCCGTAATATTTTCGATTTTAGCCCTGCTCGGGATTTTTCTCATCATCGGATATTTCAACCAACGGATATATTACAGCGCCGACAAATTCGTCAGCAGCAACCTCTGGGGAATCAAGCGCACCTATAGCTACGGCGACATAAGCGGAATAATGGGCTATGGCAGAAACACGGATGTCAAGATATATATCGGCGACAAAAAAATCGCTATTGACCGCATGGCGGTCGGCAAAAAGGAATTTATCGAATTTGCTCTCAAGCGTCACCGCGAGCTGAAACATAAAAACATTCCGCTGCTCCGGGCGGCAAAAAAGAAAGATCTGTTCAACGGCAACATCGCAAATCCCGGCGAATTCATCGCGGTTTACATAATAATTGCGATCGGCGCCGCTCTGCTTTTCGGTATAATGCTGTTCGTTGAGTTCAGTCCGCAGACGCCGGAAACCGATCTTCGTTATTCCACCGTCGCGTTCAACAGCTGTGAGGTATATGGCGACGAGCTGTGGCTGCGCACCGGCGGCGACATGGACTACAAAATAGCCCACTACGACGAAGTGCTCCCCGATGTGGACGCTTTTCTTGCAAAATACAAAAACGGCGGCGTTTTGAAGCTCGGCTATCAGTCGGTCAGCCCGAGACACGACCCCGACTATTACAGAGTATATTACGCCCGGGGCGCAGCGAACGAGATGTTCGTAACGCAGGAGAAGGAGTGCGAAGTCCGCGCACGCCACACAAAAGAGGAGCGCCCGAAAATCATCGCGCTTTTCTCGGCGCTCATGCTCTTCCTGCTGAGCATCATACCGGGAAGCATCTACGCCGGTCGGCACGCGGACACGCTGAACCCGAAAATAGTCCGCATTTTCTTCAAGCCCGATTATATTCTCTGTTCGGGAGGTTCCGCGCCGAAGAGAGAAAGACGCGGAAAGAAATAAAAAGGCAATAAGCGAGAACGGCAGCCGCAGCAGATTTATTGCTGCGGCTGTTTTGCCACAAAATCGAGCCGATTGCGCGGCGGGTTGTCGTGCTCTGCAAAAAGCTCGGCAAAAAAACGGACAAAGTCAAGCTCCGTCCGTCTGCAATTCTATTAAAATAATCTCCGGCCTGTTGTTGACGCGAAACGGGAAAATGCTGTTGCCTATGCCGCGGCTGACAAGCATTTTCGTTTTTCCCTCGGAAAACAGTCCCGCGTCATATTTCGGAAACAGCCCCTGATTCGGAGCCGCCAGACCGCCTATAAACGGCAGGCGGAACTGACCGCCGTGCGCATGGCCGCTCAAGACAAGGTCCGCATTGCAGGTTACGTAAACATCAAACAACTCCGGTCGGTGGGAAAGCAATAAAGTAAAGCCGTCATCCTTGTCAACAAGCGCTTTCAGCTGCGACTCCATTATCGCCTCTTCGTCATGGAATAAGTAGTCGGAGCTGAAGCTCGGGTCCTTTACACCGATAAGAGTGATTTTTTCGCCAGCTCTCTCCACTTCCGTCTTCTCGTTTTCGAGCACGGTTACACCGAGCTTTATTAAGCCGGTCTTTAAAGCGTCATATTCCGATGTCCTCGCCTCGTGATTGCCGGTGACATAATAGCAGGGTGCGATTTTGACCGCTTCGCCCGCAAAGTGCAGTGCCGCGGCAACGTCGGTTTTTCGGGAATCTATCAAATCTCCCGTTATAGCAATAATATCGGGCTTCGCCTCTCTCAGCATATTAAGAAGAGTTTCATTGTTTTTGCCGATTTCGGTGTTGTGCAAATCCGAAATATGCGCGATTTTGCAGCCGTCAAACGCTCGGGGCAGCCGCTCGCTCGAAACCGTGTATTTATTGAGCTGCAGCGCCGTGTTGCCCCAAATTATCCAAAGAATCAACGCCGTAAGCAGAGCCGAGACAACCGCGAGGGCGATTATCGGCTTTTTCTTTTTTGCAGTCATCGGACATCCCTCCCGACGGTCAGTATAGCATGAATTTGTGAATTTTTTGCATTTTTTGAGAAATTATCGGCGTCTGCTGCCGAGAGCCCGTGGTTTTCAGCTCCCGATTTGAGGTGAATATCTGCTTTTCGTCTGCGATTTTTTCCACAAATCCGCGCGGGATGTTGCAATGCGAAAGAAAAAATTTATACTTGTTTGGCTTTAAAAGAAGAATTATTCCCGTATAAATATTAATTCCGCACAATCTACGCTATAATTACTAAATAATCACATGAAACGGAGGCTTGCCAATGTCTACCTGGGAGGAGCTCAGGCAGGAGTGCCTGAACTGCCGCAAGTGCGGTCTGTGCCAAACGCGCACGAATGTTGTTTTCGGCGTCGGCAAAGAGGATGCGGAGGTCATGTTTATCGGCGAAGGACCCGGTCAGCAGGAGGATCTCAAAGGCGAGCCGTTCGTCGGGCGCAGCGGTCAGCTGCTCGACAAGTTAATGGCGACCGTTGACCTGTTCAGGGACAGGAATATCTATATCGCGAACACCGTCAAGTGCCGCCCGCCGCAGAACCGCGATCCCCTGCCCGAGGAGCAGGAGGCGTGCTCCGCATGGCTCGACAGCCAGATAGCCCTGATGCGCCCGAAGATAATCGTCTGCGTCGGCAGGATATCCGCCCAGAGATATATCTCGAAGGACTTTCGCGTCACAAAAGAGCACGGACTTTTCTATGACCGCGGCGGTATACTCTATATGGGCACTTTCCATCCGGCGGCGCTGCTCCGCAATCCCAACCAGAAGCCCGCGGCGTTCGAGGATTTTATCGCCCTGCGCGACAAGATAAACGAAATCTGCGACCACACCTATTGAGCCAATCGCCGCTTGAGCGGTTGAAACGGTGCTACGCCCACAGGCTGCGGCACCATATATACTTATTTTACGGCACGAGCCGAATTTTTGAAGAAAGGATCGATTTCAATGCAGCAGAAGTTTCTCGAAAAGACTCTGGGACAGCAGATCGCCGATATGGCGGCAAAGTACCCGGACGACAACATGATCGACTACACTGACAGGGACTACTCCAGAACATGGAAAGAGTTCAACGACGAGTGTGAGACGATAGCCAGAGGCTTCATGGCACTAGGCCTTAAAAAGGGTTCACACATTTCCATCTGGGGCACAAACGTGCCCGCATGGCTGCTAACCTTTTTCGGCAGTGCAAAAATGGGCGGTATTCTTGTTACCGTCAACACCAGCTATAAAGTTTTCGAGCTCGATTATCAGCTCAAGCAGTCCGACTCCGAGGCGATAGTCCTCATTGACGGCTACAAGGGCACGAGCTATATCGATATAATAAACGAGCTGTGCCCGGAGCTTGAAAGCTGCGAGCCCGGCAAGCTCAAGAGCCGCAGACTGCCTCTTTTAAAGAGCGTTATCTACGCGGGCGAGGGTGAGTGCCCGGCGGGCATGGTCGACTGGAAAGATCTCTATACTCTCGCCGAGCAGACTCCGGTCGAGGAGTTCGAGGCGGTGCGCGACTCGTGCGACTGCCACGAGGTTGTCAATATCCAGTACACCTCCGGCACGACGGGATTCCCCAAGGGCGTTATGCTCACACACTACAATATTCTCAACAACGGCCAGACGATAGGCGACGGCATGAAGTTCACCCACGACGACAGGCTGTGCATCACCGTTCCGTTCTTCCACTGCTTCGGAATGGTGCTCGCGCTCATGTCCTGCATATCCCACGGAACGCCCTTTGTGCCGATTGATATGTTCAACGCCAAAAAGGTTATGGATGCGCTTGTGACAAAGCACTGCACCGCAGTCCACGGCGTGCCGACGATGTTCATTGCCATGCTCGAGCATCCGGACTTCGACAAATATGATTTTTCGCATATGCGCACGGGCATCATGGCGGGCTCACCCTGCCCGATAAAGACGATGTACGATGTCAGCGAGAAGATGAATATGCACGATATCGTCATCGTTTTCGGTCAGACCGAGGCGGCGCCCGGCTGCACGATGACAACGACGGAGGATTCCCTCGAGACACGCTGCGCCACAGTCGGCAAGGCGTTCCCCGGCGTCGAGTGCAAGATAGTTGACCCCAATACGGGCGAGACTCTGCCCGCGGGCGAGATAGGCGAATTCTGCGCGCGCGGCTACAACATAATGAAAGGCTACTACAAGATGCCCGAAGCCACCGCTCAGGCGATAGACAAGGACAGCTGGCTCCACTTCGGCGACCTCGCCGTCTGTGACGAGAACGGCTACTACAAGGTCACCGGCAGGCTCAAGGATATGATAATCCGCGGCGGCGAGAATATATATCCCAAGGAGCTCGAGGAGTGCCTCTATCATAATGACCGCGTCAAGGATGTTCAGGTCATCGGCGTGCCGAGCAAGAAATACGGTGAAGAGGTCTGCGCCTGCGTCATTCTTAAAGAGGGCGAGGATATGACCGAGGAGGAGATAAAGGCCTACTACAAGGAGAATGTCGCGTTCTTCAAGATCCCGAAATATGTCTGGATAATGGACGAATTCCCGATGACCGCGAGCGGAAAAATCCAGAAATTCGTTCTGCGCGACATGGCGGTCGAAAAATATTCGCTTCAGAGCGACGACTCAATAGAAACTGCGTAAAAGAATATTACGAAAGGATCTGTTACGATGAAACTATCATTTTCAACCCTCGGCTGTCCGCGCTGGACGCTGAAAGAAATAGTTGCGACTGCCAAGGATTTAGGCTTCGGCGGCGTGGAGATAAGGGGTATAGGCGACAAGATAAACGCGCTTGAAATTCCCGAGTTTTCGGACGCCGAAATCGAGCAAACGAAAGAAAAAATCGCTCAGACTGGGCTTGTCATTCCCTCTCTGACCTCGGGCGCAACGCTCGCCGTGCGCGACAGGGCGCAGGACTCGTTCCTCGAGGCGTGCGGCTACATTGACCTTGCGAGAAAGCTCGGAGTAAAATATATCCGTGTCATGGGCACGGGTGAGCCGCACATCACCGTCGGCGATTTCACGCTCGGCGCAGGGCTCTACCGCCAGCTGTGCGAGTACGGCGCGAAGAGAGGCGTCACTCCGCTGATAGAGACCAACGGTGACCTCTCGAGCTCAAAGGCGATGCTCGCTTTCCTCGACAGAGCCGGAAGCGACAACTGCGGTGTGCTCTGGGATGTCCACCACACGGTGCGTTTCGGCAGCGAGAGCCCGGTCGAGACCTTTGCGGCTCTGGGCACCTATGTAAAGCATGTCCATTTGAAGGACTCCGTCATGCGCGGCTCAAGAGTCGAATACCGTATGATGGGCTACGGCGATGTGCCCGTCACGGACGCTGTGACGCTGCTCGACAGAGCCGGCTTCGACGGCTTCTTCTCCCTCGAGTGGGTCAAGCGCTGGAACCCCGACCTTCAGGAGCCGGGCATAGTCTTTGCCCACTATAAAAACTACATGGATTCGCTTCCGGAATAAACTTAACGGGACTGCTATCCGCAGTCCCGTTTTTTTATATCAGTTCAAATTCAATATCATCTTTCGGATTCTTATAAAACACCATGCACCAATCCGGCTCATATTCCGGCTCATAATACAGTGACGAGCAAGCAGTTCGCCCGCTCGCCGATGATGTGACGATGACGGTCGGTCCGTCCGCGCCGCCGATAATGCCTATTGCCGACGCCGCTTTGCCGCGGGGCGCGAGAATCCCGCGCGGTTTTTCCGGCTCCGAGCGGTCATTCACGGATATCTCATCCCTCGGAATTTTCGGTGAGATGTCATAATTCATTATTGTACACAGCGGCGGTTCTTTTTCGCCGATATGCCGCAGCTTTGAAAACTTCTGCTGTTCGACAGCCGTAACCGTCAGCGTATGCTTTTTTCCGGTCACGGGATTTATAAATTCTGTCTTGTCGCCGGGGCGATTCGCCTTGAAATGCGCTCCCGGGACGGGTATCTTTTCCGCGCGAAGTTGCAGGGTCAGGGAATCTGATTTTTTCGGTTTTCTGCCGCGCCACGGGATACTCATCCTCACTGCAAGCCAGCAAAAAGATTTATCGAGCCCGTATCTGTCGAGCAGAGCTTCCGCCGCATCACCGCTGTCGGGGAAAAGCGGATTCCAGCAGTCGGAGCTTGAAAACTCCATGTCGCTTTTTCTGCCGCCGAACTGAATTGAGGCGAAGATATCGCTGTTCAGCGGATTTTCAGCTTCTATTTCAGCCTGCTGTTCGTCTGAAAAGCCGTCACAATCGCTGTTTTCATCGAGTCCGAATTTTTCGGCGAACGCGCGAAAATCCTCGACGCCCACACTTTTGAGAATGTCCGCAACAAGCCCCTTGCCGCAAACATAGACAGACGGCACGAGCCAGCTTTCGCCTCCCCAAAGAAAGCTTTTATTGATTTCGATTTCCTTTCCCGCGCGGTCGCGACCGAAGTGGCCGTAGAGCGAGCCCTGATAAAAGACCTTGTATTTTTTCTCCATATCAAAACCTCATCATGTTCCCGAGCTCGAGCGACCCGTCGGCGCGCTGCAGCTCGGACGAGTTGGAGAAGCGTATCGGCTTGCCGTTTTCGAGCGGCGCTTCTATGCGGACGAAGAGCGACTGCCCGTCGTCTATGCTTATCTGCGCCGAGAATACTGCGCTCTTTCCGGGCATGAGGCGGCAGAGCTTTTGATTTTCCGCTTTAGTCCACTGCGCATTTTTCTCGTTTCCGACGCCGAAAGACACGCCGAGATCATAGTATATCGGGGCGACGCCCGTATTTTTTATCGTGACAAAAGCATAAATTTTGCCGAAAATTTTCATCACTCTCGCGTCTGTGACAGTAAAATCATAGCCGAGAGCCGCCGAAGCTGTTTTGGCGCGCTCGATTTCGTCCGCGCCGAGATTTTCTTCAAACGCGCCCGCCATCATCAGCCACGAGCAGTGGGTCACATTGACGCACTCGGAGTAGTCCTGATATCCGTCGAGCGGCGCGCCGGACAAGAACGCCGACTGCCCCTCCGGGCGGAACTCGCCGCCGATTGGCTGATTTTTCCAGGCCCCGGTCTGATGCGCCTTTTTCATCTTGGACATAAAATACCAGCTCTCGCCGTAGAGTGTCGAGTGGGTGAAAGAATCGTCGTGGAAGCCGACATTTCCGCTGCGCGTAGTGCCGGGAGTCCCGGGATAGCGGGTCAGAATGCGCGTAGTCTTGAAATTTTCCGCAAACGCGGAGATTATTTTTGCTTTCTGCTCATTTGTCGCCTCAAGCTCCGGCAGGCAGACGTGCCACTCGCCCCAGTGACCGAGAAGTCCCGTTGTGATATAGGCTATGCGGCGGTCATCGTCGTATTCGAGTGCCAGCTCGCGCACAAAATCGCAGAGGATATCAATGAGCCTGTCATCCGAATAGTCGGGGCACCAGCCTCCACCGTATTCGTCGTAGTGCTCTTTTTTTATACCCATATCCCAGATGAACTGCGGCACGGCTTTTTCGCCGATACCCGATCCGGGATAGTCGAGATAGACTCTGAAAACCGCCTGATTCCCGCGCGCCGATATCTCTTCAAGATACGGCTCAAGCCCCTCGCGGATAGTGTATTCGCCGCTGTCGGACATGAGCGCGGAGAGCGGAACATAGAACCACTCCATGCTGTAAGGCACGCTGTCGGTGGCTCCGCCCTGTTTATAAAACGGCATGAAGCCTTTGAGCGGATTACCGACCGCCTGCTCGTATTCAAAATTATAAGCGGCAAAGCCCCTGAGCGGCGAGATGCACAGCGAAAGCCCGAGCAAAAGAGCTGAGAGACGGGCAAAAAATTTCAAAAATCTTCTCATAGCGTTTTCCTTTCAATATTGCTTTCTTCAATAAGTATAACATTCTTTCCGCCTTTCCTCAAGATAAAAAGAACCGGAGCCCAAACGAGCTCCGGCGAGAGCAGCTCCTCCCCTGCGAGGGTGAGCCGCCGCATACGCACATAGTCGCCGAGCGTATAGCCGCACAGCAGAGCGAACACGCGCTGAAAATTAAACGACGACGAACAGGCCTCTTTCGCCGCCCGCGCGTAATCCGTAGGCTCCGTGATGTGCTCCTCAATATAGTCTATCGCTTTGCTTATCCCTGTTATCCAGTCCATGCTTTCCCTCCCTGTGCAAGAACATTATATAGCGAAGGAATTTTTTATTCCTGACTTTTTGTGCTCTCTTGTGTCAGGATATTATTCTTTCTTTTAAGCTTTCTCTCCCGAAGCTTCTCTATGCCAGTGCCAATCGCAAGACCGGCGGCGGAGACGACCGCACCTATGGGCAGGGTGATTAAATCGTCGAGGTTCACCGCTACATCGCCTGCGGAAACGCCCGTTGAAGCGGCGTTGGCGAGGGTGAAGGTCAGAAACGGAATGAGAGTGTACATAAGAGCGAGGATAGGCACCGCCCACCATTTTCTTCTGCCCCAATAGCCGTTTGCGCCTATGATCAGCGAGATGACGAATGTGGTCAGCGGGATTGCGCCCCATATAACGAGCACGGCGTACGCGCCCGCGTCCGACCCGGGGACGGCGAGCCAGAAAAACGCGACCGACACCGCCCATATGACGAGATATGCGGCGACGAGCACGAGCTTTCCGAGTCTGCGGCGGCTCTTGACGACGTTTGTGCTCTCTTCGAGATAGTTGAGATAGTTGAGATCGTTTGACACGGTTTTTTCCTCCTTCAGCAGGCAGTCGAGGCTGACGGAATAGAGGCCGCTCATTCTTATGACGCTCACTATATCGGGATAGGTCTTGCCCGTCTCCCAATTCGATACGGTCTGGCGGCTCACGCCGAGCGACTCCGCCGCACTTTCCTGAGTCAGTCCCGCAGCATTTCTCGCGTCCCTGAGCTTCTTTCCGATATCCATCTGCCGCGCCTCCTTTTTTCGCTTTCAGTTTACGCAAAAAACAGTCGTGTGTCTATCAAAAGCGTTTTACTTCCGCGCATTTTCCGTGTCAAAATGCTTTTACATATCGATTATATCATGCCGCGCAGGCGTTTTCCATATTGAATTTTGGATGCGGGGCTGTGTACCAATAAATCCGTGCGAATTTCGCGGGTTATGATATTCGTCACTATGTGGTAGGATAAATGTTTATAAAGATTTCGTGCCGCTTTCGCGGCATCGGTGCGTCGAGTCGCCGCACCCTACAAATTCCGCGCCAATAAAATTGTACAGATTTCGCGGGCGATTATATCTGCCCGCATTGCGCACTTTTTCACTATTCACTTTTACTTATTACTTTGAGCGAAGCGAAACAAGCCACTCAGTCTCGGCTCATTCCGCGCCGGTTCTCTTACAGGGGAGCCAATATCGAAAAACAGCCGCCCAGGGATCAATCCTCGGGCGGCTGCGGTTATTATTTTTCTATGCTGTTAAAAATCTCTTTCGCCGTCTGCGCGTCGGCGGCTATCTGGTCGCCGAGCGAATCGAGCGAATCAAAGACCCTTTCGGGGCGGATATATCTGAGCAATTTTACTTCGACATTTTTTCCGTAGAGGTCGCCGGAGAAGTCGGTTATACAGGTCTCGCTGCGCAGATCGTCGCAGGTGAACGACGGGCGGCGTCCGATGTTCGTGACCGCAGCGTGCAGTTCTCCGTCTATCGGCACTGCCGAAGCATATACGCCGAACTTCGGGACGATGAAGTCCTCGGGGAAATGCTGATTTATCGTCGGCGCGCCTATCAACCTGCCGCGCCTGTCGCCGCTGACGACGGTGAATTTATAGGAAAATTCGCGCCCGAGCATGGCGTTTGCGTCTTCAACATTGCCCTCGGCAAGCGCGTTTCTTATCCTCGTCGAGCTTATCGCCGCGCCGTTATAGTCGGTGCGCTCCGCCACGGCGCATAAAATTCCATGCTCCCTGCAGAGCTCTTCGAGGTCGCGGGAATCCGCGGCGGCGCTCTTTGCGAAGCGGTAATTATATCCGCAGCATACCGCACCCGCGTTCAGTTCGCCGATTAAAATATCATTGACGAACTGCTCCGCCGACATATCGGCGATGCGCCCGAACGATATCTTTTTGACGGTTATGCCGAGGTTTTCGAGCATTTCGTCGCGCGCCTGCGGGGTCATCAGCTCCGGGGGAGCTCCAGCACCGACAACTTTCAGCGGGTGCTCGTCAAAGACGAGGGCGCACGGCTCGAATCCATCTTTTTCAAACGAGAGAGCGAGGTCGAGCACAGCCCTGTGACCCCGATGGAGTCCGTCAAAGCTGCCCAGAGCAACCGATCGGCGCTGTGTCATTCCTGTCTCCCCTTTCAGATTACTTGCCTCTGAACTGCTGCTTGAGTCTCTTTTCTTTCGAAAGAATACGCTTTCTGAGTCTGAGCGACTTGGGCGTAACTTCAAGCAGTTCGTCGTCCTTTATGAATTCCATGCACTGCTCGAGGCTCATCTCCGTATAGGGCACGAGGCGCAGCGCGTCATCGGAGCCCGATGCACGGGTGTTGGTCAGATGCTTGCTCTTGCAGATATTGCAGACTATATCCTCATTCTTGGCACATTCGCCGACTATCATACCCTCGTAGACCTCGACACCTGCGGGAATGAACAGCCTGCCTCTGTCCTGAGTGTTGAACAGACCGTATGCGGTGCTCACGCCGGTCTCGTGAACGACTATAGAGCCGCGCTCACGGGTGACTATCTCGCCTTTGTAGGGCTCATAGCCGTCGAACACCTGGTTCATGATGCCGTTGCCGTTGGTGTCTGTGAGGAACTCGGCGCGGTAGCCGATGAGTCCTCTCGACGGGATGCGGAACTCAAGATGAGTTGCGCCGCCGTCGCGCGTGCCCATGTTGACAAGCTCGCCCTTACGGGAGCCGAGCTTCTCTATAACTGCGCCGACATACTGCTCGGGAACTTCGACTATGAGCAGCTCCATAGGCTCGCAGGTCTTGCCGTTTATCTCTTTGAGAATGACCTTCGGGCGCGAAACCTGGAACTCGTAGCCCTGACGGCGCATGGTCTCAATGAGAATTGACAGATGCAGCTCGCCGCGGCCGGAGACTTTGAAAGTATCGGTCGAATCGGTCTCTTCAACGCGCATGCTGACGTTCGTCTCGACCTCCTTGAACAGGCGGTCTCTGATATTTCTCGAGGTAACGAACTTGCCCTCGCGGCCTGCGAACGGGCTGTCGTTGACCATGAAGTTCATGGATATTGTGGGCTCGTCTATTTTTATGAAAGGCATCGGCTCGATGCAATCCGGAGAACAGGCGGTCTCGCCGATATTTATGTCGCTGATACCGGAGATGCAGACGATATCGCCCGCAGCGGCGGAATCGACCTCGACACGCGAGAGTCCCTCAAACTGATAGAGGCGCGACACCCTGACATTCTCCTGAGTGCCGTCCGTTTTGCAGAGCACTATCGGCTCGTTCTTAGTCACTCTGCCGCGCTCGACTCTGCCGACACCGATTCTGCCGATATAATCATCGTAGTCAAGGCTCGTGAAGAGTATCTGAAGCGGGGCATCGACGTCGCCGTCGGGAGCTTCGATATGCTCGAGAATTGAGTCGAGCAGCGGGCGCATATCACCCGAGCGGACATTGGGATCGAGCGAGGAATAGCCGTCTCTTGCCGAAGCGTAGACAACGGGGAAGTCGAGCTGATCCTCCTCGGCGCCGAGGTCGATGAACAGATCAATGACTTCGTCAACGACTTCTGCGGGGCGCGCGTTGGGTCTGTCGACCTTATTGATAACAACGAGTACTTTCTTCTTGAGCGCAAGAGCCTTCTTAAGGACAAAGCGTGTCTGGGGCATACAGCCCTCGAACGCATCGACGAGCAGAAGCACGCCGTCGACCATCATGAGTATACGCTCGACCTCGCCGCCGAAATCGGCATGGCCGGGAGTGTCAACGATATTGATTTTCACGCCGTTATAGTGGACGGCGGTATTCTTTGAAAGTATTGTTATTCCGCGCTCACGCTCAAGGTCGTTTGAGTCCATGACCCTGTCCTGAACCTGCTCGTTGGCTCTGAATATGCCGCTCTGCTTGAGCATCTCGTCGACGAGGGTAGTCTTGCCGTGGTCGACGTGCGCTATTATGGCTATATTTCTTACGTCTTCTCTCTTTGCCAAAAGAATTCACCCATTCCTGAAAAATTTGTGATGATAAAAGTTGAAAGCGGTCTGCGGATGGTCGTTTTTCCGTCAGCGCGCACAAAAACAAGAGCGCATCTTTGTGCGTCCTGACGAAAAAACCCCCGTCAAACGACCGCGCTGCCGCCAAATACGGCAGGAATATAAAAGCTTCTAAAAAGCACTATTTCGGCGGAACATAAAAGTTCCGCCGAAAATGAGTGTATGTTTTGATTATTCGCCCTTCATCTCAAGGAGCTTAACCTTACCCTCATAGGAAGCAACGCTGACCTTGATGGAATCGGTGATAGCGGCCTTGATGTCGTCCTCAGTAACACCGAGCTCTTTGTAAGCATAATCGGTGGGCATGAAGAGATCGAGATCCATGATATCCGGAAGACCCATGGGATTGATACCGCTGTCGATGCCCTTCTCGGCATACTCCTTGACAACGCCCTTGAGTCCCATTCTCATCATCCACGGCGGGATGCCGATGATCTTTCTGTTATCGCCCATGCCTCTTGCGGCGTAGACTATCTTGAGGAACGGAGCCCACTTCATGTTATAGCAGCTGATGGGCCATGCCTTTGCACCGGTGCTGCGCTCAGCCGCGCCGACGATGGACTCACCGACCTGGCGGACTGTAAGCATAGCTGTACCGCCTCTGGGATAGAGGGTGCAGGGAAGCTTGTCCATTCTCTTGATCTGCTCGATAAGGATAACCCAAACGGGCTTTCTGCCGGGCTGAGTGCCGAAGATGTAGGGCAGCTCAAGAACGGCAACATCGAAGTTGTCATCGGCATAGGAGAAAGCGACGTTCTCCTGGTCGATACGGCTTCTGATATAGGGGTGCTTCTCGCAGAGCTTCATATCCGGACGCTCTTTGGCAAGGTAGGAGAAGTAAGAGCCGAGGATAACGGCCTTCTTGTAACCGAGCTCCTTGCAGATGGGAAGAAGTCTCTTGAGGGGAGCGATGTTGTACTTGTAGTAAGCATCGTAAACGGGTGCGGGGAATTCGACTCTCTCGTCGACGCCTGCGGCGAAAACGAAGCAGTCGCAGCCGGCCATGAGCTCTTTTATCTCGTCATCGGTCTTCTCGTAAATATTGCACATTACGATCTCCATCTCCTCGGGGATGGGAGCTCCTTCGGGAAGGGGCGGAAGAGCAACAGACTTGACGCTGTGGCCTCTGTCAATGAAAATACGTGCTGCGGCGCTGCCGAGAAGGCCGGTGCCGCCAATCATAAATACCTTCATTTTGTTTACCTCCAATTTATTTGCATTAGCTTTTTTATTATACTTTTTATATCGGTAATAGTCAAGCGATAAACGACAAAAAAGTGTACTAAAGTACAAAAATTTTCACCGCTTTCTTTGTATAAAAAATCATCGCTCCTGAATTTCCTTGCCGCTCATGTGCTCTATATCTATTTCATACATCCGCACAGCCTTTCCCGAAGCGGCGATTTCCTCATCCGCAAGGCCCTCGTCGGGATAATATTTCATCGCGAGGCGTTTGACCAGAATCAGCGTCTGAGCGCGGTCTTCAATGACGCGGCACCTGCCGAACACGACGGCGCTGCGCATGAACGGCGCCCATACCTCTTCACGGATAATCTCATCCCCGTAAGCCGTGAAACACACTTTATCGCATTTATTTATCGAGTCCGCCTTGTGACCCGCTTTTGCACCGTGGAAATATATCTTTCCCGCCTCTTCGTCATATAGATAGTTTATCGGTATCGCGTAAGGATATCCGCCGTCGCCGTTGACTGCGAGCACTCCGCGGCGAGCGGAGCGCAAAATTTCTTTTGTCGCTTCTTCGCCGAGAGCGTTTTTAATTCTGCGAACAGGTCTGAACATAATATCGTCTCCGGTGATTTTTGAATTTATTGTAGCAGAAGCACGCGTGAAAATCTATAGAGAAACGCCCGAAGAGCGTCTGAACTCTCCGGGCGTCTTTATAGTTTTATATCAGAGAGCTGTTATCAGTCCTCTTTTTTCCTCTTTGCAGAGCAGCCGATAACGAATGCCGCGCCTGCGAATGCAATGAGCATTACGGGAGCTGCCGCACCGGTGTTCGGCACTTTGCTGTCGCCCTCGGGCTTATTTGTATCGGGCTTCGTCGAGGGGACTATCGGGCTCGCGGGATCGGAGGGATCGAGCGGCTCGCTCGGATTCGACGGGTCTGAGGGCTCTTCCGGCTTCTCGGGCTTTCCGGGCCAATGGGGCAGACCGGGGATTTCGGGAAGCTCGGGCAGGTCGGGAAGACCGGGCTTCTCGGGCTTTTCGGGATTCTCGGGCTTTTCGGGATTCTCGGGCTCTTCCTTCTCTGCCTTTGAGAGCGCGAAAGAGTCGATCCTCGTTGCGCCGTCCTTTGCCTCATCGTCGAGCATATATGCGTCGAAGTAGAGCTTGCTGCCGTCAATAGTAATCGCGGAGAACACTGCGCTGTGGGCATCGTAGATAGCCTCGGCTCTCGGGAAGAGCTTGTCGGTATCCTTGACATCCTTGGTCTGGTAGTCCTTGACACCCGCGCATGCGCTGATGACATAGACGGTGCCCTCGGGATTGAGCTTGGCGGTGTACTCTCTGCCGCCGAAGGTTATCTTCTGCTCCTCTGCCTTGACAACCTCGTTGTTGTCCATGACATCGGTGCGCAGGTAGACATGGTCGTGACCCTGGAGGACGATGTCGATGCCGAGGTCGGGCATGAGTCCGCAGAGCTGCTTACGCATAGCCTTGACATCCTTGTCATCATAGTGCGAGCCGTTGGAATAGAGCGCCTTGTGGAGAACGACTATCTTCCACTGAGCGTCGCTTGCCTGGGCGTCCGCCTTGAGCCATGCGAGCTGATCGTCGCTGAGTGCCTTATCCTCGCTGAGGTTGTTGGTGTTGAGGACGATGAAGTGAGCGTTGTTGTAATCATAGGAATAGAACACGCCGCTCTCTCTGTCCTGATCGACTGTCTCGGGCAGGACGAAGTTCTGGTCGAGCATATATCCGCTCTTCTCATGGTTGCCCGCTGCGGGCATGATAGCGGTGCTCTTGATATTCTCGGAGGCATTGAAGAACCACTGCCACTGCTTGAAGTGCTTGGTATAATCTACCTGGTCGCCCGCGCTGGCAAAGAACTTGCCCTCGGGGAACATCCCGAGCGCGGTATCGACTACCTTGCCCCATGTGCCGTACTGAACAGCGTTCTGCGACTGCTCGTCGCTGACATGGAAGAAGGTGAAGGAATCGGAATTGTCCGCGGTCTCGATTATACCCGTACCGCTCCACCAGCCGTACTTTGCATCGCCGACTCTGTAGCAATACTTCGTGCCGGGCTTGAGACCGGTTATGGTCGCGGTGTGGCGGTTGACATTGATGCCGTAGGAGATGAAGCCGATAATGCCGAGATCGACGCCGGGATACTCCCTCTTGACGAGCTCGGAGGCCGTGCTGACCTTGACTCCCTTGGGAAGCTTATCGGTGAAGGTCGGGTTCTCCGAATACTCGGCTATCTGAATGTCGGAATTTTTGAGGCTGTACTTTGTATACCAGTTGATGCTTCTCTCGGTCGATGCGTCGCCGGTGAAAGTTGTGCCTATATTCGAGGGCAGGCGCATATTGTCCTGCGTGACCTCGGGCTCGACGGGGCCGTCATAGACGAGAGTCACATCGAGGTCGGACTTCTCGGCAGGATTCGTATCCTCAACGAGGCTGCGAAGCATTCTGCCGATAGTGTAGCCGATGCTGTCATACTGGCTCTGAGTCATATACTCATCCATAACGACGGTGTTGAGTATATTGCGCAGGCTGCTGTACTTCTCGGGCAGGAGGTTGAGCACGCTGTAGATAACGTTCTCATAGCTCGGGTTGCCGCGGAAGATAATCTGCATGATAATATCAGTCACAACGCCTATGGGGCTGGTGACAGAGCCGGCGGGGAAGAGCTTGCCGGGGTTGAACTGGAGAGTCGAAAGGATCTCACCCTCGACGACATCGTTGAGCAGAGTGTCGATAAGGAAGTTGATGAGTTCCTTTGCACCGTCTCTGTTCTCAAAATAGTCGAGAACATCGTTCATGAACTTGTCGTCGCTGATATCCTCGTTGGCGTTGTAAAGGGTATAAAGAACGGTGTAGGCGGCATCCTCAAAGGTGCCCTTCTCGTTCTTGCTCTCCATGCCCATAGCCTCATAGAACTTTGTGCATTTATAATCAGAGACCTGATAGTTGAGAGCCTTTGTGACTACGCCGTCAATGACCTCCATAACATGGTCGGGGTTATTGATATAAGCCTCGTCGACCTGCGCGCACAGATCCTTGATGAAGCTCATAATGTTGCTGCTGACCGTAAATATCTCAACGCTGCCGACCTCGAAGCCGTTCGTGCCGAGCGCGTCGATGATTATCTTCTCAAGGTCGATTCCCGAAGCCTCGAGATATGCATAGAGTCCGCCGGCCTCCTGAATGTCCTCGAAGATGCCGGAAAGGGCATTGTCGATCATGGTCATGGCGAAGTTGTGGAGATCGCCGGGGCCATAGGTCTTGAAGAACGAGAAGCTGTTCTTATAGGGCTGGGCATAGGTCTTCGATGTGCCGTTGGGGAAGTTGACAACAATGGGTCCGTCCTCGTCAATGTCGTGGGACTTCGCATCGCAGATTATCTTGCCGTCCTGAGTGTTGTCAAAGGTCACGGTTCTGAACTTGTTCGGGAAAGCCGTGAGAGAGGTCGTCTCGATATCATAGAGGGTCTCGCCGTTATCATTGGTGTGGGCAGCGATATCGGGGGTATGGAGATGTCCGCTGAAGGTGAAGTGCATACCTGCGTCTGCGAGAGTCTCGGTGCACTCCATCCAATCGTCAAGCACGAAAGCAAAGAACAGCTCAGGCTCGATGGTCATGTGGGGAACGAAGTTGTGGTGAGCCATGCCGATGATAGTCTCGCCATTTTTCTTCGCCTTTTCGCACTGCTTGAGAGCCCACTGCATGAGCTCGGGGGTGATGCTGCCCGCGGTCTCCTGAACATCGTCACCCTTGGCGGTGACATCGGACGAATACTTGTTGGTATCCATGACGATGAGTCTGTAGCCGCCCTTGAGGCTTATAGCGTAGGAGAGCTGACCCGCCTGACCTGTGGTGGGGGTGAAGACATCTTCTTTTTCGTCCGTCACAAGGTCGCGTCCGAGATTCTTATAGATCTCGCGGAACGCCTCGGGAGAGGTGACTTCGCCGGACTCTTTGACGCCGTTTTTGAATGTAACGCCGTTATAGTTGTTGACATCGTGGTTGCCGTTTACAACGATGACCTGTATTCCGCTCTCCTTTTCAAAGGCTTCGAGCTTTGCGGCAAGAGCCTTGTGACCCGCCAGCTCGCCGTTGAGGGTCAGATCGCCGGGAAGGAACACATAGTCGCTCTTCTCCTCAGCGGCCTTGTCGAGAGCCGCTGTCAGGAGCGCGTCAACCTCGTTGTGCTGACGGGAACCTTTGTCGTTCCATTCGTTGTAGGCTTCGCTGAATCCATTCTTTGTGTCCCCGGTTCCTTTTTCGGAATCAGCAAAATAGTGAATGTCGGAGATGGATGTGACTTTGAGCTTGCCCCTCTCGGTCTGCGCAAAGGCACTGAAAACTCCGGTCGGGAGGGCGGCAAGGACGAGGGTCATGCAGACTATAACTGCAATGATGCGTCTTGCAAGTCTTCCTTTGTTTTTCATTTCGTTTCCTCCTTTTTTCTGGTTTTATATTAAACAAAAACGAAAATGCTTAATCCTCCGAACCGTCCGTCTGCTCGGCTATGCCAAGATATGCGTCCGCCTCGGCGGCGTCCATGCTCTCGATTCCCTTGAGCTTGCCCGCCATGATACGGTTTCTGTCCTGCGCGGCGACAAGGGTACGCCCCGCCTCGTCTATCTTTTTCTTCGCCTTGTCGAGCACATCGCCGAACTTCTCATACTGCGCCTTGGCGACTGAGAGCAGGCGGCGGACTTCGTTCGCCTTCTCGTTTATCGCCACGGCTCTGAAGCCCATGGAGAGGGAGTTGAGAAGCGCCGTTATCGTAGTCGGTCCCGCTATCATGATGTTATATTCGCGCTGGATTCGCTCGGCTATTCCCGTGCGCGAGGACGCGATTTCGGCATAGAGTCCCTCGGTCGCGAGATACATTATCGCAAACGGGGTCGTAGCCGGAACGTTTATGTATTTTGTGACGAGCTTTGCTTCGCTCAGGACTCTGTCCTCAAGAGCCTTGCGCGCCTTGGCGACTTCTTCGGCGTCCGCACTGTCCGCAGCGGAGCAGAGGCGCACATAGTCCTCCATCGGAAACTTCGAGTCAACGGGGAGATATGCGTCCGCGCCGCCGTCGCCGGCAGGGATGTGTATAGCAAACTCGACGCGCTCGGAGCTGCCCGGGCGGGTGGCGAAGTTTTTTTCGTACATATTGGGTATCGTCTGGTCGAGTATGCCCTCGAGCTGGACTTCCGCCCATGTGCCGCGCGCCTTGACATTCGTCAGCACGCGGTTAAGATTCGTGACATTTGTTGTAACACCGGTCGAGAGTTCTTTCATCTCGCCGAGCGATTTGTAGACATTTTCGAGCTGCTCGGAGACTGTCTTGAACGAGCTGTCAAGTCTGGTAGTGAGAGTCGAGGAGAGCTTCTCGTCGACGGTCGCGCGCATCTCATCGAGCTTTTTCTCGTTGCTCTGCTGCATTTTTTCTATCGACTCTGCAATAATTCTCGACTGTCTGTCGTTTTGTTCTATGTTATTGCGGCGGATAGTGTCGAGCGACTTCGAGAACATGTCCGTCAGCTGCTGCTGATGCTTGAAATTCGCCTCGGTCATGAGTGCGAGACGCTCGTTCATCTTGTCGAGCGATTCGGTAAGCTCGGAGCGCATGTCCTTCTGATTGCCCGCGCTCTCTCTGCGGCTGCGCTCGAACTCGTCGCGCAGCTGACCCTCGAGCGAGCTGACTTTATGCTCAAGCTCCTTTATCTGCCCGTCCTGCGCGGAGGGGCGGTTGAGCTTCATTATAATGATCACAAGCAGCACGGCGCAGACAGCCGAAAGAGCCGCCGCGATATATAAAACAGCATCCATAATTCCAATCTCCAAAATCTGTAAGATATGATAAAGAATTGTAACAGATTTTTAAAAAAATTGCAACATTTATACAGATATATTTTTAACAATAAAAATTTTTTGAACAATATTATATTTGCCGGATAATCTTTGCAATTAACGGTTGATAACGGGAGTGGTTTTATGCTACTATATAATGTATCTGAAAGGGGCTGCGCGCCCCGAAAAAATTATGCCTCAGACCGCCCGCAGAATTTGTATAAATACGCCGCGGTTTTTAATATACGGAGGAAAAGCATGAAAAAAATCACAAGAATGGCTTCAATATTTCTTTCGCTCGCGCTGATATTCACAGCCGCCGCCTGCGGCAAGGACGGCTCGGGCGCGGCGCTGAGCTATCCGATAGCAGCCCAGCCGGATTGTCTCGACCCGCAGATAGCGCAGGGCGCGGAGGCAAAGACCGTTGTGCTCAACTGCTTCGAGGGGCTTGTCCGCAAGGACGCGGAGGGCAAGTATTCCCCCGCCGCGGCAAAGAGCTGGAGCTATGACGCGTCCACTCTCACCTATACATTTAAGCTCCGCGAGGACGCGCGCTGGGTCATAATGAAAAAGGCATTCAAGCCGATACTCGGCGACAACATAGACAAGACTTTCGACTCCCGCGTCACGGCGGCGGATTTTGTCTTTGCGCTCAGGCGCGCGGTAGCCCCCGCAACGGGTGCGCCCGAAGCGCTGAGCCTCGGCGTCATAAAGAACGCAAAGAGCATAATAAACGGCAAGATGTCCTCCGACAAGCTCGGCGTGCAGGCGGTCGGCGACTTTGAGCTGCGCATAACGCTCGAAAGCGCAACGGACGAATCGGCTTTTCTCGATCTGTTGACAAAGGCAATATGCATGCCCTGCAACGAGACTTTCTTCAACGCGACCAAAGGGCGCTACGGGCTCGACTATTCGACGCTCCTGTGCAACGGTCCGTTCTATCTCTCATATTGGCTGCACGACTCCGCACTGACTATAAAAAACAACGACGACTACACCGGACCTTTCCCGGCGAAGCCCGCGAGCGTGTCGCTCGTAATTGACAGCGACAACGAGCAGAAGCTCACTTCCCTGCTCGACGGCACTTACTGCGCCGCCCAGCTCGGCACGACTGCGCCAGATTCGTCCGGCCTCTCCGTAACAAAGAACTACGACACCGTCTGGGCGCTGTGCTTCAACTGCGCCGACGCGCCGCTCTCCAATGTGTCGCTGCGCCGCGCGCTCTGCACGGCGGTCGACTATAACTCGCTGACGCTCGAAAGCGAGGATATGCAAAAAACTTATTCTGTAATCCCGCCCGCCTGCTCTGTCGGCGAGGGAGCGGATCTTGGCAGCGAGCCCGTCAGCATTCTCGGCTACGACATGAACAGATCCGCCGGATACTGGGCTCAGGCGCAGAAAGATCTCACGGGCAAACTGAGCCTTGAGATAATCTGCCTGCACGAGCACGAAAACGCCATGCGACGCATGATACAGGGCTGGCAGAAAGTGTTCGGTCTGAGCGTCAATTTTACAGTCACTGCGCTCGACAGCGCGACTCTTTCCTCGCGTGTGCAGGACGGCGACTATCAGATAGCCCTGACCTCCATGTCCGCGGGCATAACGGACGCTGCAGGTTTCCTTTCGACGCTCACCTCGCAGGGGACGAATAATATAGTCAGACTCAGCGACGCGCAGTTTGACGCGTCCGTCAAGAACCTCAAGGCGCTGAGCGGCTCTGAGCTCGTCAAGGCTTGCCGCAGCGCGGAGGGCAGACTGCTCTCGCTCGGCGCGGTGCTCCCGATGTTCATAACCCCGAGCTATTTTGCAACGGCGAAGGGCGTCAACGGCCTGAGCGTTGACCCGGAGAGCTCGGCGGTCGATTTTGTTTTCGTAACGGCGAAGGACTGACAAGATGAAAAAGGAAAACAGACTCAGATATATACTCCCCGAAAATCGGACGGTGCGCATCGTGCTCGCCGTCTTTTTCTGGTTATTGGCGGCGGCGTGCGCCGGATGCATATTCTGGTTTTCGAGCCGTGACGGCAACCAGTCAAAGGACATGAGCGACAATGTACGTGGAATTTTAGCCAAAATTCTCGGCTCGCCGCTCGGCAGCTTCATTGTGCGAAAATTCGCGCATTTCTTTGAATATGCGGCGCTCGGATTTCTTATCGGCTGCGCGCTTTTCCTCAGCCGCAGGCGTTTTTCGCCCGTTATCTCCGTCATTTGCAGTGCCCTTTATTCAGTCAGCGACGAGATACACCAGTATTTCGTCCCCGGACGAGCATGCCGCATTTTCGATGTCGGAGTCGACACCCTCGGCGCACTGACGGGTACACTTATCCTCACGCTCATAATTCTTATAGTAAACTCAATCGCAATGCGCAGAAAGGAAAAATATTCCGCGTAAATTTTTAGCATTTCTATTGTCGTTTTATAACAGTATATGATATAATAAAGCTTATATAGAGACTTTTTGGCTGAGAGGTATATTCAATGGATCATAAAGAGGGGCTCATAGTCGGGCGCAACGCAGTGCTTCAGGCTCTCGAAAGCGGCAGAACGATAGACAGCGTGACCGTTGCACAGGGTCAGCGCGGCGGACAGGCAGGCAGAATAATCGACATCTGCCGCGAGCGCAAGATCCCCGTCAAATTTGCCGATCAGCGCAGGCTCGACCGCCTCTGCGACGGCGCGGCGCATCAGGGCGTTGCGGCATTTACCGCGGCTCACGAATACGCCGAGATGGACGATATTTTTGCCCTCGCCGAGAGCAGGAACGAAAGCCCGTTCATAGTCGTGTGTGACTCACTTGAAGACCCGCACAACCTCGGCGCTATCCTCAGAAGCGCGGAGGCAGCCGGAGTTCACGGGGTAATTATCCCGAAACGCAACTCCGTGACCCTCAACTACACAGTCGCAAAGACCTCGGCGGGCGCTATTGAATATGTCCCCGTAGTAAAAGTCGCGAACCTCCCCGCCGCCATAGACGAGCTCAAATCGCGCGGCGTCTGGATATTCGGCGCGGACATGGACGGCACGGATTACACCGCCCTCGACTACAACGGCAGCATCGCTCTCGTCATCGGCTCCGAGGGCAAGGGCATAGGCCGCCTTGTGCGCGAAAAATGCGACTTCATCGCCTCCCTGCCGATGCGCGGCAAGATAAATTCTCTCAACGCCTCCGTCGCGGCGGGAATCCTCATGTTCGAAGCGGCGAAACACAGAAACTGACTTTTATCCGATTTTTTCAGCATATAAGCATATATAAATTGGGGTGAGATGAGTGGAAAACAAACCTTCCGATAAGCGGAGCAACATGCCGCTTGACAAAGTTCTCTACCAAGTGGCGAAGATTGAACACGACAGCGGCGAACCGGACAAGATCTGGAAAATAACCGACATAGACGATCTGATAGCGAGCACGGACGCCGATTCCGCAGCACTTGACTACGATGACGACGATGAGCTTCTGATGAGCATCGCCTACTATAAAAACAGATACTCTGACGATGACATATCGTCGGAGTATGAGACTATATATACAGACCCGAAAGAGCCGGAATCCGAGCCCGACGAAGAGCCCGAGCCGGAAGAAACCGAACCCGAAAATCCGGCGGACGAACCGGAGGCTTCGGCAGAAGCAGAAGCCGAAGAGCCTGCCGAGCCCGCAGAATCAGACGAGGCGGAGCAGACCGTCGAAAACAAAGAACCTGTAAGCGAAGTGTCTTTTGCGAAGCCTGAAGAGACGGAATCAGCCGGCGAATCATATTTTGAAAGCGAAGCGGCAACAGAAGCTCCCGCAGAGCCGGAAGAAACCGAAGCGGCGCAGGAGTCTGCCGACGAAATTGAGCCGGAAGCCGAGGAAGTTAAGGCTGAAAATGTTCCCGCCGATGAGAGCGAGGATATATACTCCGATTCAAAATTCGAGCTGTCTGTTGTGAAAGCCGACGGCGAAAATGATGATATACAGGAATCGGAACCTAAAGATGAAGTTGACACGGACGAATCAAATAAAACCGACGAGTCCGACAACAGCGATAACATTCTGACGCTCCACGGCGAGGAAGAAGAATCCGAGGACGAGGATGAAGCCGAGAAAAAGCCGACGGTAGAGGAGCTTTTCGGTGCGCCCGCTTCGAGATATTTCGGCGAGCCGACAGAAGAGCCGGAGGAGGACTCCGAGCGTGAGAGCCGCGCCATACCCGGCCTGTTCGGCGACACAGTTGTGTTCGGTCCGATGAAATCCCTTTCCGAGCCGACGCAGAATAAACCCGACGACGAATATAAAACAAAGCTCATGACCGCGATAGGCTCGGCAAAAGCGCCGCAGAGCGCCGAGACGATAGAGAAGCCCGGCGTTATCTTAAAGCGCGGTCCGCTCTCCGAGACATCGGGGCTCGAGCCCCTGCCGCAGGTCATTCCCGCCGAAGAATTTGTCGGCTCGGGGGACGATAAGCCCGCGTCGATAGAGGATCAGCCTTTCACTAATCCCGCCGCCGGCAATCAGCCGGAGGAGGAGCAGATGATGCTCAGCGGCTTCGGCGAAGAGCCGGAGACTGAAAAAATAGACGAAGACGAGCTTCGCAGCGAGCTCGACAAAAAGAGGGCGGAGAAGAAGAAAAAGTTCGTTCTGCTCGGCGGACTCGGCGACGATGAGCCGCAGGAGGACGAAAATCCGCCCGAAGAGAAAGAGGACGAGCCGGAGGAGCAGCCCGAGAAAAAGAGAAAGCACTCCGAGAAAGCTCCCCTCGAATACGAGAAGCCCGAACAGCGCGGCAGAGTCTATAACAGCCTCAAGAACGCCGCATCGCAGTTCAAGACCTCGGTTATCGGTCTGTGCGTGCTTGAAGGCGTGTCGCTGCTTCTGCTGCTCATACCGAAAATTCTCGAGTGGGCGGCGATAGACGCGCCCGCGTTCGACCGCGGAGGCGCAGGACTCGCGGCAGCTAATATAGTGCTTCTGCTCGCGTCGTTCTATCTCGCGTTCCCGAATATTTTATCCGGCGTAAAGGCGCTTGCAAACGGCCGCGTGACCGGCGGCGCAGTCGGCGGGCTGACATTTATACTCGCCCTCGTCCAGACGATACTCTCGTTCTTCAACAAATCACCCGAGGGTGCTTCGGGCATGTTCTACTGCGCGGCGGCGATATTCGCTCTGCTCATGACCGCCGAAAACAGCAGCCGCGGCACGGCGCGCGTGATGCAGAATTTCCTCTTCTGCACCGCAAAACGCAAATCAGGGCTCTACGGCATAAGGGCTATAGAGAGCGAGAAAGACGCATTTGAAGTCGGACGCGCGCTCAAGATGGGCAACCCGGACATTTTATATTCCGGCAGGGTCGAGTTCCCCGCCGACTTCATCAAAAATTCCGAAGCCAACTCCCCTGCGGACAGCTGCATAAAGCGCAGCCTGATAATCTCTTCAGCCGTCTCCGTGCTGCTCGCGGTTATATCGGGCATAATAACAAAAGATATCTTCCAGGCGTTCGGCGTGCTCACCGGCGCGTTCTGCCTGACCTCGCCCTGCGCCATTGAACTCGCGCTGATGATTCCGCTCTATCTTGAGAACAGGAAGCTCAACTCAGAGGGCGGCATGATAGCGGGCTACGACGCGGCTCTCGAATGTTCCGAGGCGGTCGCCGCCTCCGTTGACAGCGCCGATCTCTTCGACCGCGCGGCGTGCGAGATGCACGGAATGAAGGACTTCCACACCGTGCGCATAGACGATGTTCTGCTCTACGCAGTCGCTATAGTGCTCAAATCCGGCGGTCCGCTCACAGATGTCTTCAACCGCATTATCGGCGGCTCGACCGAGCTTCTGCCGCCCGTGCGCGACATGATATACGAAGACAGACTCGGTCTTTCAGCCACAATATATAATCAGCGCGTGCTGCTCGGCAACCGCAACCTGCTCACGCACCACAATATTGAAGTGCCGCTCAAGTCCGAGGAGGACAAGGTAAAGCGCAACGGGCGCAAGATTCTCTACATAGCGATCGACTCGCAGGTCGCGGCGATGTTCGTTTTCAACTACGCCGAGGACGCATCGCTCAAGGATTCGATAAACGAGATGGCGGACAACGGCTTTAGCCTTGTCGTTCGCACGGACGACCCGAATGTGACCGACGAGCTCATCGCCGCCCGCTTCGGCATAGCGCAGAAAGATATCAAAATGACGCTCTCCCACGGCGCGCGCATATTCAGCGCATACCGCGACAGCGTTGTTGATTCAGCCCCCGCAAAGGTCATGCACGACGGCTCCGCCCGATCTTACTTCAAGAGCATCGCGGCGTGCGGCAGGCTCGCAAACTTCGCTTCGCGCTGGGCAGTGTTCGCCCTTATCGTGCAGGCGGTCGTGGCGGCGGGTGCGATACTCTGCGTCGCGCTGAAGGCGTTCGCGTTTGTGTCGCCCCTGACGGCGGTTATAGTTCAGACCGCGATAGTGGCTTTCAGCGTAATACTGGAAAAATTCAAAAGATAAATATACTACCCTGTAACATCTAAAAGTCTACATCCGGTTGAAGGATGAAAACGCAGGCAGGCTGCCGCCTGTCAAGTTTGAAGACGCAGTTAAACGCAATCAGATGACGCAATGCTTGTAAAGTTTTAGGTGTTGCAGGGTAGCAGGGGCTGCGCTGAGAATGCGACAGCCCCTTTCTGAAAGGATAAGCGGATATGCAGGAAAAATCAGTCAAGGCAAAAATTGATTTAAGCGGCAAGACCGTGCTCGTGACGGGCGCGGCAGGATTCATCGGCTCTTTTCTCTCGGAGCGTCTGCTCTCGGACTTTGAAGATATCCGCGTCATCGGCTTCGACAGCGTCAACGACTACTATGATATCCGCCTGAAAGAATCGCGGCTCGAAAAGCTTCAAAAGCATAGAAATTTTATTTTTATCAAAGCGAACCTCGCGGACAAGGACAAAGTGAGCGAAGTGTTCAGCGAATACTCGCCGCAGATAGTTGTCAACCTCGCGGCGCAGGCGGGGGTGCGCTATTCGATAACGAACCCCGACGCCTATATCGAGTCGAATATAATCGGCTTTTATAATATCCTCGAGGCCTGCCGCCACTCATACGACGACGGCGCAACACCCGTCGAACATCTTGTATACGCTTCGAGCTCGTCGGTCTACGGCAGCAACAAAAAAGTGCCCTACAGCACCGACGACAAAGTTGACAACCCCGTCAGCCTCTACGCCGCAACGAAAAAATCCGACGAGCTGATGGCTCACGCCTATTCGAAGCTCTATAATATCCCCTCGACGGGACTCCGCTTCTTCACGGTCTACGGACCCGCAGGCCGCCCGGACATGGCGTATTTCGGCTTCACCAACAAGCTTCTGCGCGGCGAGACAATACGCATTTTCAACTACGGCAACTGCAAGCGCGACTTCACATACATCGACGATATAGTCGAGGGCGTTGTGCGCGTCATGCAGGGCGCGCCTGAGCGCAAAGACGGCGAAGACGGTCTGCCCGTTCCGCCGTATGCGGTCTACAATATAGGCAACCAGAACCCCGAAAACCTGCTCGACTTCGTCGACATTCTCCAGCAGGAGCTTATCGCCGCGGGAGTTCTGCCGAACGATTACGACTTCGAGGCGCACAAACAGCTCGTCCCGATGCAGCCAGGCGATGTCCCCGTGACATACGCGGACACGACTCCGCTCGAGCGCGACTACGGCTATAAGCCCTCGACCGATCTCAGAACCGGGCTTCGCAATTTTGCCCGCTGGTACAAAGATTTTTACAAGATTTGAATAGCATATATTATATTATATAATGTATGTCTTTCGGGTCAAAGATGTGGACGAAAGACAAATTAAGATTTGTATTATTTGGAGGCTCGATTATAAAAATTATTTGAGTCGCTCACTTTACCATGATTCAAGTGATAGCCCGCTCCCCATTCGTCTCGTGACTCGGTTTGAAATATTTCAACAAAAAAATCCTACCCGATGCTGCTGCGCGGGTAGGATTTCTGTTATATTCACTCTCTGATATCAATCCGGATTATGTTCATAGAAATAGTCATACGCCTCTTCGTAGTCCTCGAAGTCGTCGTAATAATAGTCGTAAAAGTCCTCGGGGTCATTGAAGTCGCGGGCGTTATACGGATCGTCGTCATAGTAGGCTTTTTTCGTGGTAGTCACCGGGCGGTTGACGGAGGGTCTATACGAGCCGCCGGAGGATGAACCACCGGAAGAGGAGGTCTGCTTCGGCACGGTCTCATATTCCGGATAATGCCACACGCTTTCCACGGCGCCGTTTCTCACATCTACCGAATAATATGCGTATAACCAAGCAGAATACTCCGACTGCTTTGCGTAATAGGGGATCTTCCAATAATATTCATGATACCCCTCGCGGCGGGCAACTGTCTGATCGTAGAACTTTGAATATTTGAGCGGGTCATAGTTGACGGCAGTCGCCTTGCCGAGCTTTGTCGAATTTATCAGTTCCTCCGGCATTCCCTCATACGGCAGAATCTCCGAGACGGGGGTTATCCCCTTGTCGGTTTTTATCCCGAGAAAGTGAATCTCTCTGCCGTCATTGACCGATATCAGGTTTTGTCTGCTGATGTAGGCACTGTAGTTTATTTCATGCTCCTCGCCCGACCCCGTCACATACTCGCCGACATAATATGTATGCAGGGAGATACAGATAAACGGGTAGTCGGACTTCACGCCATCGAGCTCGTCGAGAAAATAATAGAACTTCTTCCAGTCCTTTATTTTTTCGGGCGGGTCTAATTTCAGCGATACTTCAATTTCATATTTTATCGGGTCCTCGGTTTCGTCGTAGATGTATTTGTTGCTGTACGGCTCATGGATAACTGATTTGACCGTCAGTTGCGCGTTGACCTTGTGCTTTTTGCAGACGGCGGCAAATGCTTCTCTGAGCCTCAATTGCTCGGCGTCCGCCGTATCGTGTCGATACAGGCTCTCGTCGGCCTCGCTCTGCCGGCGTGATTCGTCCTCGCGGGCGGCATTTATTACGTTTCTCGCGAAAAGCCCCAGCGTGACGATCAAAATAAGCGCGCATATTATGCTGACAACTATCTCCGCCGTATTCGGCTTGTTCTTGGTCTGTTCGCTCATGTCCTCCCTCCTTATAGCTCTGCAAACCCGGGATTATTTCTTCTTTCTGCCCTTTTTCTCAGTATATTCATTACCCTTGACTCCGGGATTGACGAGCTTGAGCTTGCGTCTCTGGCGGCGCTTGTAGTTTTCATAGACAAACAGCGCAATATAGCCGACAACGAGAATGGCGACTATAGATGCGATAATTTTAAATATAGTGCTCGAAGCGACTTTCTTTATCGTTGCGCCTATGAACAGCAGGACATTTCTCGACACATCCTCGGACGCGACGAGCTTTATCCTCGCTATCTCCTCGCCGGCATAGAGCACGCGAGCCTCGCATATCTCCTGGCCCTTTTTGACCGGCGCGTCAACGCTTTTCGGCATGGTCTCGGGCACGGGCTCGATAAGCACGCTTCCGGCGTCAGCCCCTGTCGGGACGAGAGCCAGCACTTCTTCGCCCGGAACGAGCGAAATATGATCGGTTCTGAATGAGAGTTTGAGCGGAACTTCGGTTATTATCTGAGTCGGGCTCGCTATCGACTTTAATTCGATGTGGTTGAACACCCAGTTGAACATCCTGCGGCAGTCGACAAACGCGCAGTTTTCGAGCGGCTCATCGTCGTCGATATTCTGCATCGGCGCGTTCATTATCACGCACAGATAGTTGTAGCCGTTGCCCGTGCCTTTTGATATGACGCAGCGTCCGGCGTTGTCGGTCGAGCCGGTCTTGATACCCACGGCGTAGGGCGAATAATAATCGGCATACGCCTTGTTCATAAGATTATTCGTGTTGCGCAGGGTGCGCTCCTCGCTCTTGTTTGTGGCGGGAACTTTATATATTGTAGTCGAAGTTATCTCCGAAAAATACGGCAGGGTCAGCGCGTGCTTTGTTATCGTCATCAGGTCGCGCGCGGTGGTGTAGTGGTTCGGGTCGTCGAGTCCGTGGACATTCGCAAAGTGCGTATTCTTGCAGCCGAGAGCCGCCGCCTTGTCATTCATCATCTTGACAAAGCCTTCGATAGATCCGCCGACATGCATCGCGAGGACATTCGCCGCGTCGTTGCCGCTTCGCACGAGCAGGCAGTAGAGCAGATTCTTTATGCTCATTTTTTCGCCCGGCTCAAGCCCGACTATCGAGCTTCCTGTGCCGTCGAGCAGGTGGATAGCCTCGTAGCTCGCCTCGACTTCTTCATCGAGATCCTTGCAGTTTTCGAGCACGACGGTGGCGGTCATTATTTTAGTCAGTGATGCGGGAGCCGCCTGCTTGTCCGCGTCTTTTTCAAAAATGACCGTGTCGTTGTCGAGATTGACGAGCAGATAAATCTGGGCATAAATAGGATTATCTCCGCTGTCTGTCAAACTTTTCTCGTATACCGCGTTATAATTAGCGTAGGCAGGCATGGTGCAGAGCACCGACGCGATAAGAATAAAACAAAATAAAATTTTTATGAGTTTTTTCATAGACAGTCACCGCCGAATGTTGTATTATATATATAAACGATAGAAGACAACTTTGTCCTGACACTAATTGATTATACCAGTTTCAGGCTGTAAAATAAAGTAATAAAACGGATTTTGTTTATCAGGGGGATTAAAAATCATGCTTTATGTTACGGGAGACACCCACGGAGATTACGAGCGATTCACATCTTCCGCGCTCAAAAAACTAAAAAAGGGCGACACGCTCTTCATCTGCGGCGATTTCGGATTCATCTGGGACGGTTCGAAGAACGAAGAGAAGATGCTCAAGAAGATAGGCAAGCTCAAATACAATGTATGCTTTATCGACGGCACGCACGAGAATTTCGAAAGACTCAGGAGCTACGAGGTCTCGGAATTCAAGGGCGGAAAAGTCCATCATATCACCGGCAACCTCTATCATCTCATGCGCGGTCAGGTCTATGACTTCGACGGCGTGAGCGTCTTTGCCATGGGCGGCGGCGAGAGCCCGGATATAGATATCCGCTCCGATCTCAACTCCTGGTCGGGCGACGAGATACCCACCGAAGCGGAGCTGACCGAGGGCGCGCAGAATCTCAAGAAGCTCGGCAACAAAGTTGATATTATAATCACCCACGAGCCGCCGATGAAGATAAAAGGTTTCCTCAGGCTCAAGGACAAGGAGCCCGTGCGCGTGACGGGACTCAATACATATTTCGAGGAACTCGGCGCTGCGTGCGAATACAAGCACTGGTTCTTCGGCTCGATGCATATTGACAAGTTCATCTCCTCGTCCCACATCGCAGTGTTCCAGCATATAATCAACGCAGAGACCTGCGAGATTGCAAAATAAATATAATACAGTCACACAGCGGCTCTCGGATTCATTTCTGAGAGCTGTTTTTATGCTTTTTGACATCATTTTTACTTTTCCAGATGCAAATAATCTAAAGCAGCAACAAAATTACAAAAAATATGATATTATATAGGCGGAAAGAAAAATTTCACAGGAGGTGTTTTATGAACATCAAAAGACTTTTAGCCGTCATTCTCGCAGTTCTGGCGCTCTTGTCATTTGTTGGATGCAATGTAAAAAAAGACACGGGCAAAGAGCCTCTCAACGCCGCAGGAGGGAAAGCAGACGAAGCCATGTCGGAAAATCAGCCCGAAAGCACCGACGCGCAGGCAAGCGACACGGCAAGCGAAGCCGCCGGCAATGAAGCCTCTTCGTCCGGCACCGCCGAAACTGCAAAAGAAACGCAGAAGCCGACCGCCGCGGCAACCGCAAGGCCGAACAAGCCCGACGTAAAGAAGTCAAAATATTTCCTCGGCACCGACCTTGACGGATGGTACAACTGGGCGCTTGCCGGAAAAGGTTATAATGAAGGCGCAAATTATATCAAGGTCTGGACAGAGGAATTTGATTCTCACGACAACCTTGTAAAGCGCGTATCATACAAAACTCTTGACGGAGAAAGCATTCCCTCCATTACAACGACATACGAATATACCTATAACAGCAACGGCACCGTAAAAGAGATCCGCACCGACGGCGGCAACGGCTACATATACAGCTATGAATACGACTCTGCGAAGAGGATCACCAAAATCTCCGTTGTTGAGCCTATATCCGGCGACACTATGAACTCGTACAAGTTCACATATAACAAAAGCGGAAAGCTCATCGGAGTTGACAGCGGCAGGGTTGCCGGCATGGACGGCACCGAATACAAAATCACCGTTTCGTATGACGGCAGCGGAAGAGTCTCAAAGAAAGAGAAAGTTTATTCCGGCGGTCTTGTAAAATCGTACAAATACGAATACAACAGCCGTAACGACATCTCCCGCAAGACCGAGGAAGTCAAGCAGTCGGATGACTATTTGAAGAATGTGACCGACTACAAATATGACGAAAACGGCGCGCTTATAAAGCTGACGGTGAAAAGCTCGGACGGCTCTTCGCAGGAATCCGTATACACCAACGACAAATACGGAAATCCCGTCAACATAAAGGTCACAAAAACCGCAAACGGCAAAACCGTAAGCTCGCATACTTATCCCTATACATATAAGTACGAATCCAATCGGATATCCGTGACCGAGCACGACGGCAGCAAAAAGATATACGAGTATCATAAGAATCAGAGCATTATGCTGGACGATTCGCGCATATTCTGATATTTTACAAAACAGAGATCCCGGCCTCGCGCCGGGATTTTTTTCTGTGCCGTGAAAATAAAAATCAAAATCTGTATCTTTTTTTCGGGAAATATGCTATTATGTGGATGACAGGAGAAATTAAAGGGAGGTATTTTATGAAGATCCGAAGATTTATTGCCGCAGTTCTCGCCATCCTCGCGCTTGCAGCCTTTGCCGGCTGCAAGAAACACGACAAAGGCCAAACCGTCACAACAGGAAAAAACGATGAGACAGTATCCGAAGATAGCAGCGAAAGCACCGCATCTGTCGCGGATGTTAATGCCAACATAAAAAACTCCAGGTATTTTCTCGGCATCGACCTCGACGGGTGGTATCACTGGAACAAAGTCGGCGACGGATTTCAAGACGGTTCGAAGTATACTGCACTTCGGGAAAAGAAATATAACTCACGCGGAGATATAGTATCGTCCGTCGTATACGAGCCGATTTCACCCGGAAACTATCACGAAGATTGGAGGCTGTTCGCCTATTCGTATAACGGCGACGGCACGGTGAAGGAAGTCCGCCGCTCCGGCGATTTCCCCGCAACCTACCTCTACGAGTACGATGCCGCCAAGAGAATAACAAAGATAAATGCGTCGCCCGCCGACGAGGATACATACGATATGACCTTTTCGTATGACAAAAACGGGACGCTCTTAAACGTCAAGTGCAAATATTGGGATATCGTCTTTTCGTATAATAACGACGGAAAGCTCATCAAAAAAGTGCAAACAACCTACGAGGGCTTTGTCAACACCTTTGCTTATGAGTATAACGGCAGGGGCGATGTTATTCGCAAAACCGAAAGCAACAAGTTCCCGAGCAGCTCCTTCAAGGGCGTGACCGAATACAAATACGATGAGAGAGGTGCGCTCATAAAGCTTGTCTCGACCGACTCCTACGGCTCGACGATAGAGAAAGAATACAAGAACGACGCCTACGGCAATCCCGTTGAGATCAAGGAAACGAAGACCTCAAACGGAGATTTTATCAGCTCTTATTCCTACACTTATTCATACGAATATGAGACGGCGAAGATATCGGTTACTCGCTCGGACGGCGATAAAAAAATATATGAGTATCAAAAGAACGAGAGTATAATCACACCCCAGACAAACTTATTCTGATGATAATAAAAATGAATCTATCCCGGTCACGCGCCGGGATTTTTTCTGCTTTGCGAATCAAAAAGTTAAAATTCGCACATTTTTTATAAAAAGTGTGCTATTATATAGACGAGAAAAACTTTCAGGGGAGGTATTCCATGAAACTCAAGAGAATTTTTGCAGCCGTTCTGGCGACGGCGATGCTGCTGTCGTTTGTGGGATGCGCGAACAAGGACACTAAGGGCGACTCTTCCGAGCCTGCGGGAGAGCAGACGACCGAGGAGCGAACCACCGAGCCTCAGACGAATGAGGACGGCAGTCTCGTCAAGCCGAAAAACGCCGTCTCGGTCTCCGACGATGTGAAGATCAAGACCTACAGCGGCACTTCGCTCATCGAAATCGGCAACCGCGTCATGGAGCCCTACGGCAACGCGTATAAAAACATGAAAGCCTACGCCGACGCGCTCAACCGCCTCAAGGCGGAGATGCCGAACACCAAAGCCTACTGCCTCATGGCGCCGACCGCCATTGAGTTCTACGCCCCGAGCAAATATAACACCGGCGTGTCGAAGTCGCAGTACGAGGGCATGTGCTACATCTACGAGCAGTTAAAGGACATAACGCCCGTCAACGCCTATGCCGAGATGGCGGCGCACACGGACGAATATCTCTATTTCAGAAGCGACCACCACTGGACCACCCTCGGCGCGTACTACGCCTATCGGACCTTCGCCAAAGTCGCAGGGTTCACGCCCGTTGACAAAAACACTCTCCAGACCGGCAAGCTCTCGCCGTTCCTCGGGCTTTTCTACAAAGACACGAAGAGCACCGCGCTCTCGAACGACCCCGACTATGTCGAATATTTCATTCCGCCCGTCAACACAACGGCTATAGCCTCGGACACCGACGCCGCGATGAGCAACAGCTACAGCATCAAAGTTATCAACACCGAAACTACTTCGTCGAACAAATACTTAGCCTTTGTCGGCGGCGACCACGGCGTTGTCAAGATAACGACCGATGCACAGAGCGACAAGAGCATTGTTGTTATCAAAGAGAGCTACGCAAATGCCTTTGTCCCGTGGCTCTGCGCAAACTACAAGACGGTCTATGTCCTCGACCCGCGTATGCTGACCGTTAAGCTCGCGGATTTCGTCAAGACGAACTCGATAGACGAAGTCCTGTTCCTCAACTATATGTTCATTCCCAGCAACCCGAAGTTCATGAGCGCGCTGGAAAACATGGCGTAAATAAAACAACAAGAAAGCCCCGGAAGATTTGACTTCCGGGACTTTTTGTTTAAGCTAGCTTTCTGCTCTCATCTTTTTTCAGCGTGCGGTAAGTATAAATTATCACTATCGCCGAGGCGATAAATGCGAGGATATCCGCCGCAGGCATCGAAATTATTACTCCGTCGAGCCCCCACACGAGCGGGAGTACGAGCACCAGCCCGACGCCGAAAACTATTTCTCTTATCATCGACAGCGCGGTCGAGGCGACCGCCTTGCCCATCGCCTGCAGGAAGATGAACGCCGCCTTGTTGACGCAGGCAAGTGTCATCATGCACAGATATATTCTGAAGCATTTCACCGCGAACTCGGTATAATACGCGCTCTCGTTCGCCGCGCCGAAGATAGCTATAAGCCCGGTCGGGAACAGCTCGACTATGAGCGTCGCTATCGCTCCCGCAGCCGCCTCGCATATCAGCAGGCGGGTGAACAGCCCGCGCACGCGGCCGTATTTTTCCGCGCCCATGTTGTAGCCGACGATAGGAATACATCCCGCCGCCATGCCGATGCACACGGACATAATTATCTGGAAGAATTTCATCACTATTCCGACGACAGCCATGGGTATCTGCGCATATTCTGCGAGCCCGAAAACCGGGTCGAGCGCGCCGTATTTTCTGATCATATTATTTGTCGCCGCCATCGCCGCGACGAGGGATATCTGCGCCAAAAAGCTGCAAATGCCCAGCGGAATGAATCTTTTTATCACGCCGCCGCAGAGCCTGAACGACTCTTTTTCGAGCTTCACGGAGCGCATATGGAACAGATAATATACCGCCATCGCTGCCGTGAGCAGCTGGCCGAGCACCGTGGCGACCGCCGCGCCCATCATACCCCATTTGAACACGAAAATAAATATTGGATCGAGAATAATATTGACCACCGCGCCCGCGACCGTAGACACCATCGCAAAGCGGGGGCTTCCGTCCGAGCGGATGACCGGATTCATCGCCTGACCGAAAACATAGACGGGGATGCCCAGGGCTATCCAGAAGAAATATTCTTTAGCGAACGCGAATGTTTTTTCGTTGACCGTGCCGCCGAACATGGCGATAAATTCATCCGAAAAAATCAGATATAATATGCACAGCACTATGCCGCCCGCAGCGGAGAGCACAACTGCGTTGCCGACTCCCCTGTGCGCGTCCTCGCGCCTGTCCGCGCCGAGGGATATGCTCACAAACGCGCAGCAGCCGTCGCCTATCATAACGGCTATCGCAAGGGCTATGACCGTCAGCGGGAACACGACAGTGTTTGCGGCGTTGCCGTCCGAGCCGAGATATGCGGCGTTCGCGATGAATATCTGGTCGACAATGTTATAGAGCGCCGCGACGAGCAGGGAAATCACGCAGGGTACCGAATATTTGCCCATGAGCCTGCCGAGCTTTTCCTGCCCGAGAAAGGTCTGATCGTTATTTTTCATGGTTGTCTCCTTTGCAAAAAAATAAAAGGCGCAAACCCATCCGGATTTACGCCTTTGGCTACACGATGAAAAAATTATATCAGCTTTTGCCGTATTTTTCAAAGGCAGTAATTGTCAAACTTTTATTTTTTTGCGCCGATGATTTTATATAAAAAACGCAGAGATGCTTGAACGGCATTTGCGGTTATGCTATAATCTTGAAAAAAGCAGGAGGAAGTTTATGAACAGCAGAAAAACAGCGGGTGCCGTTCTCGGCACTCTCGGCGGGCTGACCGCTCTGACTGCGGCTTCGGCGGAGATATTCTATAACTTCGCGATAAACACGAAATCGCCCATACATATGAGCAAGCTCAACAACCTCGTTCAGAAGGCGACAAACACGAGCGCCGATGAAGAAGAGGCGAGCGCAAAATACAGCGGCATGACCGGGACACCCGAAATGAAGAAGTGGTACGCCGACGAGGGCGAGGATGTCTATATAATTTCCGACTCTCTGCGCCTGCACGGCAAGAGATTCAAAAATTCCGGCTCTGACTATGCGCTCGTCTGCCACGGATACACGAGCAAGGCGAAGCACATGGCGGGGTTCGTCAAAAAATTCTATGATCGCGGCTTCAATGTTCTCGCGGTCGATGCGCGCGCCCACGGCGACAGCGAGGGCGCAAAAATCGGCATGGGCTGGCCCGAGCGCAGGGACATAGCCGGGTGGATAAAGCTCATTCTCTCATGGGATCCCGACGCGCGGATAATCCTGCACGGCGTGTCCATGGGCGCGGCGACGGTGCTCATGGCATCGGGCGAGACGCTGCCCGAAAATGTCAAGGCCGTTATCGCGGACTGCGGCTACACCTCGGAGTGGGATGAGTTCATCTGGGAAGCGGAAACGCTGCACATCCCGTGGTTCCCGGTGCTCAACGCCGCGTCATTGCTTTCAAAGCTTCGCGACGGCTATGATTTCAAGCAGGCGAGCGCGCTTGACCAGGTCAAAAAGAGCCGTATACCGACGCTGTTTATACATGGCTCGGAGGATGAGCTCGTGCCGTATAAAATGCTCGGCGAGCTGTACTTAGCGGCGGCGTGCGAAAAAGAAAAACTGACCGTTGAGGGTGCGGGACACGCGCTCTCGTCATCGGTTGACCCGGAATTATATTGGAGCACGGTTGAAAGATTCATAGAAAAATATATCGGCAGCTAAAGCAATAACCACCGTCGCGGACGGTGGTTATTTTATCGCACAAAAGAAAATCCCGACCGGTTAAGGTCGGGATTTTCTTTGTATAAAACGGGGGCAAGAAGATGGTAGGTGTCTGATTTATTCGGCCTGCTTCGAGTATTTCTTGAGATAGATAACTCTCATGAGCAGGCTCTCGATAGGATTGATCGGCTTGCACTTACCGAAGAGGCCGGAGCCTATGTAGGTAAGGCAGCTCTTCTCTGCGATCATCTCGACCGCACCTGCGTTGCTCTCATTAGAGCCGCAGCAAAGCGCGCCGCCGTCCTTGACGAGAACGCAGTGGCGACCCTTGAGCGCCTTGACGACCTTCTTGGGCGAATTCTTCGCGCACTTGAGGCTCACGCCGATTATCTGGGCGCTGTCATCAAGCTGAGGTTTAACAGTCTTGCCCATGGCGGCAACTGCGAGCACCTCGGGAGCCTGAGAATAAAGAATAGCATTGACATCATCGCGTGAAGCATATATGGCGCGATGGAGGTCTGCCGTCGGAATCTCTCCCTCGCCGCTGACCGCTGAAGTTGCGGGATCGACGGTGACGGTATGCTCCTTGTCGCCTGCAGCGTAGAACACTATCTTTCCGCTTGCGTCTCTGTACGAGTTATTATAACAGGTTTCGTCATGTTTTACAATAGTTTTTCCGTGCTTTTGTGCCCAGGAAACACACATTTCGCTCAGGTCGGCAATTTTTTCGCCGAATTTACGGTCGAACTGGTCGAGCACATAAAGTGCGCTCTCGCGCTCGAGCGTGGCGGCGACGTTGAACGCCTCCTCGCTGTCCTTGCCGTAGCAGACAGCGCCGTGATGCGCCATGATAACAGCCTTGCTGTCCATGTCGGCAGCGATAGCGGCGGCGACGCCCTTTTTGAGCTTCTTCGTGCCGGGCAGACCGTATGCGCCGAGCAGAACCTTGTCGCCTATAACTTTGCGGCCTTTTTCGCTGAGCGTCGGGATGCCCTGCATGGTCGCGCTTATAATGGAAGCGAACTTCTGATGGGTGTGGATAACAAAGCCCGCCTCGGGATGAGCCTTGTAGACCTCGGCATGAACGCCCTTTTCGGAGGAGGGCTTGACATTGCCCTCGTAGCTCAAGGTGTCGATCTTGACCTCGACGATATCGTCGGGGGTCAGTCCCTCATAGGGCTTTCCGCTCGGGGTTATGACAAAGCTGTTCTCGTCAACGCGGCAGCTGACATTGCCCCATGTTCTCGCGATGAGTCCCTTTTCGACAAGGCGCAGACCGGCTGCGATAACTTCTTTTTTTGCCTGTAAAATATCCATGAAAACCGTCCTTTCACGATAAAATCCGAATTGTGCTTGCGAACAATTTTGTACTACAGTTCAATTATAACACAAGAAGCCCAAAAGTCAACAAATTACTCTTTCGGCTCGCCGTCGGTCTCCTGATTCTCATCTTCGGCTGAAACATCCTCCGGCTGGACTGCCGCGGCGTCCGCCTCAACGGATTTCTTCGAGCTGCGCCAGATATGGATAACGCCGTCGTCATTGAGCACCTTGAGCACGGTTATAACTATCGGCATAATAAAGATTCCGATGAAGCCGAAGAGCTGGAGTCCGATATACATGCCCATGATGCTGACTATCGGCGGGATGCCGAGATTGCTCGCGACTATCTTCGGCTCGATTATCTGGCGTATGACAGTTATGCAGGCATATATGACAATGAGTCCGATTCCGAGTCCGTAGCTGCCGTTTATCAGCGAGAACACCGCCCACGGGATAACGACAGTACCTGTGCCGAGCACGGGCAGGATATCGACTATTGCGGTTATTATTGCGATAATAAATATATATCCGCTCTTGTACGCGCCGATGACTTTCAGCACGCTAAGACCTATCGACATCTCAGCAAAAGTTATGAGCATTATCAGCGCATATGACTTGACGAGCTTGCCCATGGACGAGAATACGATTTGTTTAGTTTTCGAGAGCGTTCTGCGCTTCTGCGGGGTCAGCTGATTCTTGATGAAGCCGACTATTCCGTCATATCCGGCGGTCATGAAGCAGGCGGCGATAATAAACAGGAGCACGCCGACCAAAATACTCGGAATCTGCTTCGCGGTTGACCAGACGCCGCTGAGCGGAGTCTTGAGGATAGACAAAAGATTGATATTGGAGTTCTGCTCGCCGCCCTGCGCGCGCTGAGCCGCACGCTCTTCTGATGATAGCAGGAGCTTGTCCGAGAATGATTTTATCGCGTCCTCGGCTGAGCTTTGAAGTCCGTCCGGCAGACGCTCGGCGAAGCGATAGAGCGAAGCCTCCCAGCTTTTTACATAATCCGGCAGCTTCTTGAGCCACTCGGCGAGTGTCGAGGCAAGTCCCTTGACCTCGGACACGACCCTTGCGCCGGTCAGGGCAACTATTGTTATCAGCAGCGCGATTATCAGCAGCACCGCGATAACCGAGACAATTCCCTTTTTGATATGGGTTTTCTTCGAGATAAAATTGGTCGGGCGCTGGAGCGCGGCGGCGACCAAGAATGCGAACACGAACGGAGCGACTGTCCAAAATGCATATTTCATGAACAGATAAAACGCACCGAGCACGAGCGCGATATATGCGACATTGATAAGTACCGCTCTTCTCTTTTCCACAGTGGCAGGGGACATTTTCTGCACCTCTTCTTTCAACCGTTTTTTCCTGCGTCCAATGACAAAACAGCATAATTTATTATATATATTATACTATTTTATCTTAAAACTCAATGAGTTTGAAAAATACTTCATAAAAATGTAAGAAAGTTTTCCTTTGGGTCTTTATCGCCGGGGCTGTTTGTGATAAAATAATAAAAATCAATGACAGTGGGGAGACAGTTATCATGTATATAGCGATAATGGGCTACGGCGTTGTCGGAAGCGGCGTTGCCGAAGTCATCAACAAAAATCACGACAGCATCGTGCGCAAGAGCACGCAGTCGGAGCTTGAGATAAAATATATTCTCGACCTCAAGGATTTTCCGGGCGACCCGAATGAGAAGCTTTTTATAAAAGATTTTAATATTATTCTCAACGACCCCGAGGTAAAGGTCGTTGTCGAGACGATGGGCGGGCTTCATCCGGCGTATGAGTTCGTCTCCGCCTGCCTCAAGGCGGGCAAGAGCGTTGTGACCTCGAACAAAGAGCTTGTCGCGGCGAAGGGCTGCGAGCTGCTCGGATACGCCGCGGAGCACAATGTGAATTTCCTCTTTGAAGCGTCGGTCGGCGGCGGAATACCGATAATCAGACCGATAAGCCAGTGCCTCGCCGCAAACGAGATAAACGAATTCGCGGGCATTCTCAACGGCACGACGAACTTCATTCTCACCCGCATGATAAACGATGGCATGGCGTTTGAAGATGCGCTCAAGCTCGCGCAGGACAACGGCTATGCCGAGCGCGACCCCTCGGCGGATATTCTCGGCTTCGACGCATGCCGCAAGGTATGCATTCTCGCGTCCCTGTGCTTCGGCAAGCATGTCTATCCCGACCAGGTTCACACCGAGGGCATAACCGAGATAACACTCGAGGATGTCGAATACGCCAAGGACTGGGGCGGAGTTATAAAGCTTCTCGGCAGAGCGCGCAAGAGCGAGGACGGCAAGCACATCTATGCGATAGTCAGCCCCGCATTCGTCGATCACCACAGCCAGCTTGCGAGCGTTGACGATGTTTTCAACGCAATTCTTGTGCGCGGCGACGCGATAGGCGATGTCGTATTCTACGGCAGAGGCGCGGGCAAGCTGCCCACCGCAAGCGCGGTCGTCGGCGACGTTATCGACTGCGCACGCCACGAGAACAAGCAGAAGTTCTTCGGCTGGGCGGACAGCGAAGAGGGCTATGTCTCCGACTATCTCGACATGCCTACGGCGCTCTATGTCAGGGCGCGCGCTCAGCAGAAGCAGCAGGTCATATCCTCGGCGGAGAAGACTTTCGGCGAGATAAAGCTCCTCAAGCGCGCCGGCGCGCCGGAGGACGAGTTCGCCTTTGTCACCCCCGTCGCCTCGGAGCGTGAGCTGCGCACAAAGCTCGAAACTCTTCTCGGCGCCGAAATCATCTCGACGATAAGAGTTACGGATTATTGATAGTTTTTCAAGAGGGACTGCCGTTTGGCAGTCCTTTTTAATTTTGCGGGAGTGATTGCGGGGTGCAAAGCGTTGTTTTATAGATTGAGAGTTCTCTATCGCTTAAGCCATAGCAACCCCCTAATTTGTCGCTGTATCTGTTTTCGCACGCCGGCGCCCGTTCAAAATAAAATCACCGCTCCGTATCGCCAATTCCGCAGGCAGTTTTATCCCACACCGATATTGATAATCGCGCAGTCTTGTGGTATCATATGAGCATAAATTTCGGGAGACTGACGCATGAACAAAAAAGAGATTGCCGCGTTCTTTGACCGCATGGCGCCCGAGTGGGACGCCAACATGATAAAGAGCGACGAAAAGATAAATTTCATACTTGACGCCGCCGGAGTGAAAGAAAACTCCGTCGTGCTCGACGTTGCCTGCGGCACGGGGGTCATGTTCCCGTATTACCTCGCGCGCGGAGCGGAGCGCGTTATCGGCGTTGATATTTCGGCTCAGATGGCGCGGATAGCCGCATCGAAGATGCACGACCAGAGAGTCGAGGTGATCTGCGGCGATGTTGAGGAAATTCCCGTTGAGCGCCTGTGCGACTGCTGCGTTGTTTATAACGCTTTCCCGCATTTTGAAAGCCCGGAGAGGCTCGTTGAGCGGCTGTCCCATTGGCTTAAAAGCGGCGGACGGCTGACCGTGGCGCACGGCATGAGCCTTGACGCGCTGCGCATGCATCACAAGGGCAGGGCTGACAGCGTCTCGCGCGAGATGCTGACTGCCGAGGAGCTGTCCGCGGTGTTCGCGCCGTACTTTGATGTTGATGTCGCCGTTTCGGACGATGAAAAATTTGTGGTCTCCGGCGCAAAAAGATAAATAATATTAAAGGCTGCCCTTGCGGCAGTCTTTTTTTAATGCGCAAAGCCCCGGGAGGATGTTGCCCCGGGGCTTCGCAGAAGAGTCATGATGAAAATAGAAGTTGTCTGTTTAAAGAAATTTGACGGCGATGACTATCAGCGCGACAACTGCCGCAAGAGCGGCAAGCGCCTTTGCTATCATCGGTTTTGCCATGTCCACGGTCGTGGGGACTACGCGCCATATCGCGTCTTTTATCGGCGTATTGAGCTTGCCGTCGCAGAGCTGCTCATATGTCTTGGTATATGTCTTATAATTGCGCGGATCGTTCTCGTCGAGGACGAAGCAGCGCACGCCGCGCTGTTTTCCGTTGCCGTAGACATTGAAGCCCGCCGACTGAGTGAAACCGACATCGATATTGCCGACTTTTCCGACATAGGAGTTTTTGTGGTCGTGACCGACATATACGCCGAGCACATCGTCTTTTTCGCTGAGCGCTTCGAACTCGCCGGTGTTGATGTCCGGTATCGACGGAGGCTCTAATAATACAGAACCCTCGACGCACTTGGTCTCGTCTATTTTATAATGCTCGCCCTTGTGTATTCTGAACGCAGGTATCGCGCCCTTTTCGCGCTTGCCGACTCTTTTGAGAACATTGTAGTGCTCGAACATCGGTATGTGCTGGAATACAAGGGACGGAATGTAGTCTCCATTTTTGGCTTTCAGCTCGTCGCGCTTTTTCTTATACCAGTCTATTATCTGCGGGTCAAACGGCTCGTATCCGCCGCCCTTTGCGTCAGTTCCGCTGTCGAAAAGATAGAGATTAAACGCAGTACGTTCGCCGTCGGAGGACAAGATCGGTATATTATATGTTCCGCCTCCGTCGATGCCCTCCGCCTGCTCGCCCACGCATCCGGGCAGGGCTTTGTATATCTTTTCAAACTGGTCTTTGTTGCTTATCCCGACCTGCCTGTCGTGGTTGCCGAAAGTGACGGCGAACGGGATATGCCTGTCGGTCACGGGTTTCAGCAGCTTGCCGACAGTCTCGGCGACGCTTTCTATGAGCGCGTCGCCCTTGCCTTTATATGAGACTCCGTAGCCCTTTATCTGATCGCCGGTGAGCACGACGAGATCGGGCTTCTCTTCTTCGAGAGCCGCATTGATAAGCTTTATTGTGTCGGGCGACACATCCGGTATCTCCTGGATATCGGTTATCTGCATTATTTTAAATTTTCCGTCGGAGTTGAAGCGCATATTCACTCCCCCTGTTCTGCAGCGGGCTTTTTCTTTCTGTGGATAACGAACCTGTTGAGCGGATATGTCCAGAGGGTCGGCACGGTCATGACGACGACCTTTGTCAGCAGCTCGATGAGCGCGTTGCTGCGGCCGCTGTTCTTGATGAGCGTGCCGAGGAATGCGCCGAACCAGGTGTTGAAAATAATCGTACACACGACCATTATCGCATACAAAACAGTCGAGAGCAGCGGATTCGCGTCCGCCTTGAAAGTTATCTTTCTGTTCATGACGAACGCTATCGCGTAACCGACGACAGTCGAAATGAAATACGAATACATATAGCCTTTATACTCGACGCCGAGGAACGCGAGAACGGGGCTGTCCGTCACGGGGACATCGTTGAGGGACTTGAACACGACATACTGGAGCAGAGCGAACACGCCGAGCTCTATCAGCGACGAGGATGCGCCTGCAAAAGTGAATTTTATGAATTTCCATATCTCTGCGTGCTTTTCAAAAAAGCTTCCGCCCTTCTCGGCGGCACTGGTTTCTTTCATGACTTTACCGACCGGGCGCGTGCGTTTTCGTTGGTTTATATGCCCGGTTTCTCCCTTCCGCTATCAGTTTAACCAATAAGAAGCCGAAGCATCAACCGACTTTTGGTAAAGCGAAAGTAAAATCCGTGTAAAAGCAAAAGAGCCCGCTGTCCGCAGGCTCTTTTATAAAATTATGTTTGTTGATATTCGCCGTCATTTGAAGAGTTGGTCGTAATCATAAGATTTTATCAAATCGTCGGCGTTCTTTTCGTATTCGGCGAGATTCTCTTCTGTGATACGGTATTCGCCATTCTTCATCCACTGCAGCATCTGCGAGTTCACCCATTCACCGTAGTGCTTTGCGTCCTTGTAGTTATCGAGGTTGCATATGAGCTCGGAGTTGCCGCGGAATGAATACAGTCTGACATTGTCATATTTCAAAAGCTCTTTTGTTATCAGATTTTCCGCTCCGAGCGTCCTGTCGAGCTGGCCGTTATTTATCTCCATGCCCCAGTGCGCTATGCTGTAAGGTGGATAGAAGAAATAGAATGTGGTCTCGGGATGCGCTTTAACAATACTGATAACATTCTCGTTCAGATTTTCCGTTACAACGGCGCGGTCGGCATCGGTCAGCTGCTGCATCTTGCTCGCAGAGGCGTTGAGCTCGCACGACTTTATAACCTCGTCGCGCCCGTATTCATAGCAGGCGCTCCAGTTTTCATAAACATCAAACGAAGTTGGCACTCTTCCAATAACGGTAGACTTTACAACGCTTCCGGTAAGCCTGATAACGATTGGGTCGAAGAAATATTTTATATCGTCGAGGCTGCTGTCGTTATACAAATAGTCCGGGAAATCGCCCTTTTCGGTATAGCGGTAATTCTTGCCGTAGATCATCTTGTCATAGTCAAGACCCCATATGACATATTTGATGTCGTGTCCGGAATCATACGCCGCCTTGAGATTGTCGCCTATTTCCGTATATCCGCCGCCGGAGAACGCGACCTTTATAAAATCAGAGCCAAAAAGCTTCTGAGCCTCGCTCGTTTTGAAATTCTCCGTCATGGAGGTTCCGGTGATAACCGAATCATAGTCAAAGTGCCTGACTATTCAGTTATTCTGATAGCGCTCGTTCACAAGCGGATACGACAGAAACTTCAGCGGAGCATGATAATGGAACATCGGGTCTATTGCGAATATAGACAAAATAAATATAAGCACCGCCGCCGCTGCGGCCGCCAATATTCCGATTATCCATTTAATGGCAGTATTTTTTCTTTTCCCTGTCTTCATGTTGCCACCCCATTATATCTTTTTTGATATCTCGATTTTATCACATTTCTTATAAATACTCAAGCCTTTCATTATCTGACTCCGAACCGTAAAAAAGAGCCCGCTGCGCGGCTGCACAAAACAGCAAAAAGCCATAACTCACTTTGAAGAGTGAATTATGGCTTTTGATTTTATATGCTGTTATTCTCAGCCGCCTATTTTCTCCTTGCCGCCCATATACGGTCTGAGGGCTTCGGGAATATTGACGCTGCCGTCGGCATTGAGGTTGTTTTCGAGGAACGCTATGAGCATTCTCGGCGGGGCAACAACGGTGTTGTTGAGCGTATGGGCAAAGTGCTTGCCGTCCTTGCCGTTGATGCGTATTTTCAGCCTGCGCGCCTGTGCGTCGCCGAGGTTCGAGCAGGAGCCGACCTCGAAATACTTCTTCTGTCTGGGCGACCACGCCTCGACATCTATAGACTTGACCTTGAGATCCGCGAGGTCACCCGAGCAGCACTCGAGGGTGCGCACCGGGATATCGAGAGTGCGGAAGAAATCGACCGTGTTCTGCCAGAGCTTGTCGAACCACATCTTGCTGTCCTCCGGCTCGCAGACGACTATCATCTCCTGCTTCTCGAACTGGTGGATGCGGTAAACGCCGCGCTCTTCTATACCGTGAGCGCCCTTTTCCTTGCGGAAGCAGGGGGAGTAGCTCGTGAGGGTCAGTGGCAGAGTCTCAGGCTGGATTATTGTATCAATAAACTTGCCTATCATCGAGTGCTCGCTCGTGCCGATGAGATAGAGATCCTCGCCCTCGATTTTATACATCATCGCGTCCATCTCGGCGAAGCTCATAACGCCGGTGACGACATCGCTTCTTATCATGAACGGCGGCACGCAATAAGTGAAGCCGCGGTCGATCATGAAATCGCGCGCATATGAAATAACTGCCGAATGGAGTCTGGCGATATCGCCCATGAGATAATAGAAGCCGTTGCCCGCGACCTTTCTTGCGGAGTCGAGGTCGATGCCGTTCATCTTCTCCATTATCTCTGTATGGTACGGAACCTCGAAATCGGGCACTACGGGCTCGCCGAAGCGCTGGATTTCAACATTCTCGCTGTCGTCGCGGCCTATCGGCACGCTCGGATCGATGATGTTCGGGATGACCATCATTATCTTCTTTATCTTCTCGCCGAGCTCCTCTTCGAGCTTCTCGAGTTCAGCGAGTCTCGCGGCGTTCGCGCTGACCTGAGCCTTCACCTCTTCCGCCTCGTCGCGCTTGCCCTGCGCCATGAGCGCGCCTATCTGCTTCGACAGGCGGTTGCGGCTGCCGCGCAGCTCATCAGCCTCGCCCTTTGCGGCGCGGCAGAGCTTGTCAAGCTCAATGACCTCGTCGACGAGCGGAAGCTTCTGATCCTGAAACTTCTTTTTGATGTTTTCTTTGACTATTTCGGGGTTTTCTCTGACAAATCTGAGATCCAGCATTTTATATCCTCCTGCATCATATTTAATAGAAAACACCCTCAGAACGGCTCCCGCCGTCCCAAGGGTGCAATAAGCACGGTACCACCTTGTGTTTAACTCTCAGCCCATAACGCGGGCACGCGGCAGAACTCATCGCCCTGCGGCTCGAAAGCGGAATAGACCCTGCGGACGAAGGAAACTCGCAGCAAACATTTCCCTCTCTGATCGTCCCGAAAAGATCCGTGTTCTTCGTCACAGCCTTTATAATATGGGATTATTATACCCCGAAGAAAAATCAAAGTCAAGCCTGTTTTTGCGCCTGTCTGCGCGGCAGGAGCTTAGCTTTTGCAAGAACTTTTACGAGGGTCGGGATTATCGCGAGCTGGATAGCGAGACCCGGCAGGCAGGTGACGAACGACGCAGTCACCCAGACGGAGAACGAATAGTTTCCGGCGGAGAAGATGAGGGCTTTGAGTATGCCCGAAACAACGCGCCCGGAGATGAGCGCGACAACGAGGCTCGTGTAGAGCGAGAGATATGTAGTCTTATATTTAAACGCATACATCATAAGACCCGTCACTGCGCCGTAGACCGCGAGCTCCGCCATCATCGACGGCAGGATAGCCATCGGCGGCATCTGGGTCAGGAGCGACGAGAGCAGGGGGCCGAGCAGACCGCACACAAGACCGTACTGCCAGCCGCAGATAAGTCCGCACAGCAGCACCGGGATATGCATCGGCAGGAATATCATTCCGGCGTTTTTGACCATGTGGAACGCCATGGGCAGCACGATACACAGCGCGACGCACAGCGCGGTTATGACCGTCTTTCTGATTCGCACTGAATTCTTGTTTGTCATGGGGATCGTCCTTTCAGAAAAAACAAAAAGCGGGGGTACGGCACTCCCTACTGGAAGCGCAGTTACCCTCGCGGCAATGTTTTCACGTTATTTTAAAAAAATCTTCGCTCTCTTCTGAAAGCCCGATCCCTTCGTGAGATCGCGATTATTATATCACATTTCAAGCGAAAATCAAGACCCTTTTCCGATTTCTTTCACGGCGGACTGAACGAGCTTCGCCATCGGGATATCCCCGACGCCGACGACTATATTGTCGCAGTGGTTGACAGGGACGAGCACGCGCTTTGCGTCGCTCTGCCCTATCGCCGCCGCCATCTTCGGCGTTATCTCGCCGAGCAGCGCATCGGCTATGACTATGCCGACGGGACCCGCTATGACATCCGCCTTGCGGCACCCGACACACACTGCGTTTTCGCCCGTCGCGGCGGCATCGGCGCCCGCCTTGAGCATGGCGGAGGTCGCGATGCTGTTCGCGCCGACGGCGGTCACGAAGAAGTCCGGATATTCGCTTTTTATCCCGGAAACGAGCAGCTTGCCTATTCCGCCGCCCTGTCCGTCTATAACAAGTACGTTCATATCAGTCTCTCCGTCAGTTTTTCACGGGCTCGAACATGTCCCCGTCAACGCCGCAGTTTTCGCAGCGGTCGGGCGCTGTGTCGCCCTCGATTTCAAAGCCGCATATCGAGCAGCGCATACGCGCGATGCCGTCCTTCTGAGCCTTGAACAGCTCGGCGGGCGACTCGCACTTCGGACACTTCTCGGGCGCATTTTCGCTCTTTATTTTAAGCCCGCAGACCGTGCAGACCCATGTTCTTGTCAGCGCGGGACGGCGCTCTTCAATCAGCTCGCCGCCGACTCCACAGTTCTCGCAGCGGTCGGGCGCAGCCTTGCCCTCGTGGACATGTCCGCATATCGTGCAGACGAATACAGGCTCTCTTTTCTCTTCCCTTGGCTCCGAGACGGGCTGTGAAAGCGACGCCGGAGCCGAGCAGTTCGGGCATTTATCCGCGGCCGCGTCAAACGTGCGTCCGCATACGGCGCAGTGTATCTTCGCGCCCGTATTTCCCTCTTTGCTCACCGAATCCCTCCGTTTTTATGTTTTTTATTATGCCGCATCTTATAGATGCGCCACTCATGGTATCTATATTTTATCATCTGATATGCCAAAAAGTCAAGTTGCATGAAATACGCAGATATGATAAAATGAGTGGCAGAAAGAGAAAGGGTGAACGATATGGGACTTTATATACTTCTCGCCGTGCTTGCAGTTCTTGTTATATTTATATGTGTACTGCTGATAAGAGCCGCGCTCGCCGCGAAAAAAGCCGAGCCGATAGGCGAAAAGCCGGTCTATACAACCGAGCAGGAGGATATCGAAAACGGCGAACGGCTGATGAAAATGATAGAATGTCAGACCGTATCGTCCCGCGAAATATATGACGACACGGAGTTTGCGAAGCTGCGCGCGGCGGTCAAAGAGCTGTTTCCGCTGCTGCACGAGCGCGCCGAGATAAAATATTTCAGCGAGGACTGCTGGGTCTATAAAATCCCCGGGCGCGACGAGAGCCGGAATATACTGCTCATGTCGCACCACGATGTTGTTGCCGCGACGGGCGACTGGACTCACAAAAAGTTCGGCGAGATATCCGACGGAAAGATATGGGGACGCGGCACGGTAGACACAAAGACTTCGCTCTTCGCGGAGCTCTCCGCAGTCGAGGAGCTGCTCGCCGAGGATTTTGAACCCGCATGCAACTTATATATAGCCTCGGGACACAACGAAGAGATTTTCGGCGACGGCATACACGAAGCCGTGAAATATTTTGAAAAGCAGGGCATCGAATTTGAACTCGCCATCGACGAGGGCGGCGGGGTCATCAGCGCGCCGATAGACGGGATAGACTGCAAGTGCGCGATGATAGCTGTTCACGAAAAGGGCTACCACAGAATAAATGTCCGCGCCGTTCAGGGCGACTCCGAAGGGCTGACGCTCAGCGACAATCCCGTGACCCGAGTTTCAAAATTCATTGCCGAAGTTTCCGCGCTGAAGCTGACGATAAAAATGCCCGCTCAGGTGCGCGAGATGTTCACGGCGCTCCTGCCCTATATGAACTTCCCGCTGAGACTTATCTTCGCGAACCTATGGTGTTTCGAGCCGCTGCTGATAAAGCTCATGCCGAAGATAAACTCCCAGGCGGCAGCGATGCTCGGCACGACCTGCGTTTTCGGCAGCATCGAGTCAAAGAAGGGCAAGACCCCGCGCGACAACGAGTGCTCTGCAAGCGCGCTGATAAGATACATCGACGAAGAGGATCTTGTCGGCGACATGGAGAAGATAAGAGAGCTCGCGAAGAAATATGCGCTTGAAATAACCGAGCCCGCCGACGGGCACGAGTTCCACCGACCGGCTGATACAGGCAGCAGGGCATTCAAATATGTCTGCCGCTGCGCGAGAGACGTGTTCCCGCACGCCGCAGTTGCCCCGTTCGTCCTCGCCGCCGGAACCGACGCCCGCTGGATGAGCGATGTCTGCCCGTGCACGCTGCGCTTTGCTCCGATCGATATCAACATGCAGCAATTCAACAGCGTCCACAGCGTAGATGAAAACATCGACCTCTCCGCCATCGGCGCGGCGATAGAGTTCTACAAAGAGGTTCTGAGAAACTACAAATAAATATATTTCCGTGCCGCAGAGCGTAAAATCGCCCGGCGGCACGGATTCTTTTCGTTTTGGCGGGTTTTCGCTCCCGACCATATATATTGTATGAATATTAATGCAAAGTACCTGAATTTGTGTATCTGCCGTGCGAGAATTGTATTTTGTAATTCAATTGATAAAATTAACGAAATTTCAGATAAAAATTAGTTAAATATTACTAAAAAAAGTTGACTTTTTCTGTCGAAACGATGTATAATAATTACGATATAAACGGTGGCTGCCGATCTCCATTACCGCTTATATGGCGCAGGTAATGAATATCCGCAGCCTCGAAACATCTAAAGGACCGGATAACCGGAAAAACTCGAGACCCTACGGAGATTTGTGAAATGAAAAGATTTTTAGCTTTAGCCATTGCAGTTCTTATGATCCTGTCATTTGCCGCCTGCGCTTCGGACAAGAGCGGCAACGACGGCAGCGACACCACCGCGGCATCCGACATCAAGACGGATGCGGCAACGGCCCCTGCGGCGGATGACACCACCGCCGCGCCCGAGACGGCTGAGCCTGCGACGAGCGGCACCGATGCCGTTTCCGCCGCGCCCTCAGTCAGAAGAGGCCCCACAAAAACAACCCCCGCTGCCGACACCACAAAGCCCGCATCGGGCGACAACAGCGGCTCGACTACCGTCCCCTCCAAGCCGGACGACAGCAAGCCCTCAGCGGTTGAAACGAACCCCAAAAAGATAATCGTCTCTGCTGAAAAAGAATGGATATTCACCGAAAAGCCCACCGACTCCTGCCACGCTTCGACCGTTCTGCCTCTTGACAACGGTACAGTTGTTGCGGCATGGTTCGCAGGCTCGTCCGAGAGCGACGACGATGTCAAGATACTCACAAGCGTGCGCGGCACGGACGGAAAATGGGGCGAGCCCATCAGAGTTTCCGCCGATCCGAATGTCGCCCACTGGAATCCCGTTCTCTTCCAGAACGACGACGGCACGATAACCCTCTATTTCAAGGTCGGCAAGGACACCGAATATTGGAAGACCTACTATTCCGTCTCGACCGACGGCAAGAACTGGGCAGCTCCCAGAGAGCTTGTCCCCGGCGACAACAGCGGCGGCAGAGGTCCCGTCAAGAACAAGCCCATCAGACTCAAGAACGGCACTATACTCGCTCCCGGCTCGACCGAGCTCGGCGGCAAATACAGATGCTTCGTTGACATATCGACCGACAACGGCAAGACCTGGAACAGAACTCCCGAAATCAATTCGACCTTCCTCGGCTTCTTCAAGACCCCGATGATCCAGCCCACGCTTTGGGAATCGAAGGACGGCTCGGTTCACATGTTCACAAGAACAAAGGTCGGCAAAATCTACAGAAGCGATTCCTATGACGGCGGCAAGACCTGGTGCAGCGCATATCCGACCAACCTGCCGAACAACAACAGCGGTATCGACCTCGACACCGACGACAGCGGAAGAATTTTCCTCGTCTATAACCCCGTCGGCATCCCCGGCATCAGAACGCCCCTCACCCTCGCCGTTTCGCTTGACGACGGCAAGACCTTCACGAAGATAAAGACCTTCGAGACCGGACTCGCGGAGTACTCTTATCCCGCAGTCGTTGTCAAGGGCGACACCATCCACATCACTTATACATATGAAAGAGACTATATCGCCTACTGGCAGATAAAGATCAAGTGATGTTTTCCTGCGGCTTTTACGTGCTTTTCAATCGCTCAAAACCCTCTGAGCGTTGTGGAAGCGCGGCATAATATAGGAAATTTTTAGGAGGAAGTAAAATGACCAAGAGAATTTTATCGGTTCTCGTCGCAATCAGCCTCATGTTTGCTCTCGCATCCATAGGCATGGCTAAATGTTCGAGCGATGATATCATCGTCTCCGCAACAAAAGAAATGATCTTCGACAAGAAGATAACCGATTCCTGCCACGCTTCAACGGTTCTGCCCCTCGATGACGGCTCCGTTATCGCAGCATGGTTCGGCGGCTCTTCCGAGAAGAAGAGCGATGTTAAGATCTACACCTCGGTTCGCACCGAAGAGGATGGCTGGAGCGATCCCATCGTTGTTTCCGCGGCTGATGACATAGCTCACTGGAACCCCGTTCTGTTCCAGAAGGAAGACGGCACTGTCGTTCTTTACTTCAAGGTCGGCACCGACACCGATTACTGGAAGACCTATTACGCAACCTCGACCGACGGCAGAAGCTGGAGCACTCCCAGAGAGCTTGTCCCCGGCGACAACAGCGGCGGTAGAGGACCCGTCAAGAATAAGCCCATCAGACTTAAGGACGGCACCGTCCTTGCACCCGCTTCGACTGAGATCGACGGCGAGTGGAGAGCATTCGTTGACATTTCCACCGACGACGGCGCGACTTGGACAAAGACCGCTAATGTCGATTCCAAATACTGCACATGGTTCAAGGTTCCGATGATTCAGCCCACCCTTTGGCAGTCCGCTGACGGCTCTGTCCATATGCTCACAAGAACAAAGGTCGGCAAAATTTATCGCAGCGATTCCTATGATAACGGCAAGACCTGGTGCCGCGCTTATGCCACCAAGCTTCCCAACAACAACAGCGGTATCGACCTCGACACCGACGATCAGGGCAGAATCTTCCTGGCTTATAACAACATTGGTCTCCCCGGCATCCGTACTCCTCTTGTCCTCTCCGTTTCGACCGATGACGGCAAGACCTTCACAAAGATAAAGACCTTCGAAAAGGGTCTCGCTGAGTATTCTTATCCCTCAGTTGTCGTCAAGGGTGACACCATCCACATCACCTACACCTACGAGAGAGACTACATCGCATACTGGCAGATAAAGATCAAATAAGATTTTTTTACAATCGGCCTGAGGGTAATCAAGGCTGAGAATAAGGGAAACTGCAACCCATAAAAATATGCGCCCCGAAAGACAGTGCACAGTTCTTTCGGGGCGTGTATATTTTTTAATCTATTCCGTACTTCTCGTGGATGACGTTTCCTATCTGTGGGAACGGGATGACCGGCGGCTGATTTTCAAGATGCTCGCCGATAAGCTTCTCCATCCAAACCATGCCGTACCAGCGGTGGAATTTATATCCGCATTTTGTGAAGCCGCCGACCATCCGGTAGCCGAGATGCGCGTGGAATTCCGCGCTGTTTTTCGTCAGATATTCGTCCTCAACTTCTGGATAGGCTATGCAGGCGTTCATGTTGAGAAAGCCCTGCTCGCGCAGCACGGCTTCGAGCGCGTCGTGCAGCTTTCTGCCGAGCCCGCCGCCGCGCGCATTCTGATCGAGATAGATCGATGTCTCAACCGCCCAATCATACGCCGGGCGCGAATGAAGCGGACCCGCATAGGCATAGCCGAGGATATCGCCCTCCCTTTCGAGCACGAGATACGGGTATCTCCTGAGCGTAGATTCGATTCTCCTGCGGAACTCCTCCTCGCTCGGCACATCGTATTCGTATGTTATCGAGGTGTTTTTGACATAGGGCGCGTATATTTTTAGCAGCGCCGGCGCGTCGTCGGGCGTTGCCGCGCGGATTTTTATTTCATCGGCCATTTTATTTTGCCTCCCCTTTTTTCTGCGCTTCGAGCTTCTTCATTGCCTTGCCGAACTGAATTGTGAAGAGTATGGACGTGAATGTTATCGCGATAACATCCGCTACGGGCTCCGCCATATAAACGCCCATCGTCTTGTCTGCGACAAACGCCGGCATGATATAAATAAGCGGCAGGAGCAGCACGAACTTGCGAACGACCGCAACCGATATCGAGCACAGCGCGCTGCCTATCGATACAAAAGCCATCTGGCACGACATCTGTATGCCAAACAGGCAGAGCACGGCGCAGTAGATACGCAGGGCGTGCGCGGTGAAATCAATAAGCGCGGCGTCTGAACTGAACATCCTTGCAAAGCCCTGCGGGAACAGCTCGATGAATCCCCAGAGCAGGAACGAATAGGTGAGGCACACGGCAAGAAGCAGCTTAAATGTCTTTTTGACGCGCTCGCTGTTTCCCGCGCCGTAGTTGTAGCTGAGGATAGGCTGAGAGCCCTGTGAGATGCCGTTGAGCGGCAGCATGGCGAACTGCATGACGCTCGTCAGTATCGTCATCGCACCGACGGCGATATCGCCGCCGTATTTGAGCAAAGACGAGTTGAAGCAGACCGAGATAACGCTCTCGCTCGACTGCATGATAAAAGTCGCGAGCCCGAGCGTAATGCACGGCAGGATAATTTTAGGAGAAACGAAGAAATTCTTCGCCTTCAGGCGCAATATTGTCTTTTTGCCGAAGAGGAACGCCACGACCCAGACGCACGAGACACACTGCGATATAATCGTCGCGAGCGCGGCGCCCCTGACTCCCATATGCAGCCCAAAGATAAATATCGGGTCGAGCACTATATTTGACACAGCGCCTATCATGACGGTCACCATGCCGATATTCGCGAAGCCCTGCGCCGTTATAAATGCATTCATGCCGAGCGTCAGCTGGACAAAGACGGTGCCTATGGCGTAGATGTTCATATAATCGACTGCGTATTCGATAGTGTTCTCGCTTGCGCCGAAGGCGAGGAGCAGGTCGCGGTCAAAGATAAGCAGCAGCGCAGTCAGAACGGCAGATATTATTATCTGCATGAAAAAGCAGCCGCCGAGTATTTTTTCCGCCGAGCCGTTGTCGCCCTTACCCATGGATATCGACGCCCTGGGCGCGCCGCCCGCGCTGACGAACGCGGCGAACGCCGAGATTATCATGATTATCGGCAGGCACACGCCGACTCCTGTCAGTGCAAGGCTGCCGTCGCCGGGCATATGACCAATATATATGCGGTCGACGATATTGTAGAGCATATTGACTATCTGCGCTATGACCGTAGGCAGCGAGAGCTTGAAAAGCAGCTTTCCGACCGGCTGAGTGCCGAGAAACGATTTATCTTTTTCCATTTAATTACCCCCATGCATGCAAAAAAACGAACAGTCTAATTATATAACCGCTCCGCCGGTTGTCAAGGGGGACAGGTTAATATACAAAGCGCCGCCGAAAATGCTGCGGCTGTTTTTTGTTTTTAAGGCTCAGGGGGTAATGCTTCAAAAGAGTTGCAATGGCGGCGCGGAAGTTGTATAATTAATTGATTTTGATAAATTCGCGTCGAGGGGCGGCGCATTTTGCGGCGACAAAGCGCGTCAAGCGCAAAAAATATACTGTGAGGTTTTACAATGTTCAAAGTGGGATTCGATAACGACCTTTATATCCAGAAGCAGTCCGAGCAGATAAGCAAACGCATCAAGGAATTCGGCGGCAAGCTCTATCTTGAGTTCGGCGGCAAGCTCTTCGACGACTACCATGCCTCGCGCGTCCTGCCCGGCTTCAAGCCCGACAGCAAGCTACAGATGCTCAAAAATATCGGCTCGGATGTTGAGATAGTCATTGTCATCAACGCGAGCGATATCCAAAATAACAAGATCCGCCGCGACCTCGGCATAACCTACGACAGCGACGTGCTGCGCCTCATCGACGCGTTCCGCGCTATCGGTCTTTTCGTCGGCAGCGTCGTTATCGCGCAGTATAAGGGTCAGCCCGCCGCGCTTGCATTCAAGAACAGGCTTGAAAATCTCGGCGTGCGCGTCTTTATCCACTATCCCATCGAGGGCTATCCTTATAATATCCCGCACATCGTCAGCGAAGAGGGCTTCGGCAAGAATGAATATATCGAGACCGAGCGCCCGCTCGTTGTTATAACCGCGCCCGGCCCCGGAAGCGGAAAGATGGCGACCTGCCTCTCCCAGCTCTATCACGACAACCTGCGCGGCATCAAGGCGGGATACGCAAAGTTCGAGACGTTCCCCATATGGAACCTGCCCCTGAAGCACCCCGTCAACCTCGCATATGAGGCGGCAACCGCCGACCTCAACGATGTCAACGTTATCGACCCCTACCACCTCGAAGCATATGGCAAGACCACCGTCAACTACAACAGAGACGTTGAAGTCTTCCCCGTGCTCAACGCTATATTTGAGAAAATCGAGGGCAAGAGCCCCTATAAATCGCCCACGGACATGGGTGTCAACATGGCGGGCTACTGCATCTCCGACGACGCCGCGACCCGCGACGCCTCTTTGAACGAGATAATCCGCCGCTACTTCAGCGCGCTGTGCGACCACAAAAAGGGTCTGACCGGCGACGCGGAGCTGACGAAGATAGAGAGCCTGATGAATCAGGCGGGAGTCACTGAAGAATATCGCCGCTGCGTGCGTCCCGCGCTCGACAGAGCAAAAGAGACGGGCGCTCCCGCAGTTGCAATCGAGCTGCCCGACGGCAGACTGATAACCGGAAAGACTTCTTCCCTGCTCGGCGCGAGCTCGGCGGCGATACTCAACGCCGTAAAGCTCCTCAGCAATCAGCCCAAGGAGCAGCTGCTCATCGATCCCGGCGTTATCGAACCGATACAGTCGCTCAAGACGAACATCCTCGGCAACAACAACCCGCGCCTGCACACGGATGAAGTTCTCATCGCGCTGACCATGAGCGCGATACAGAGCGAGCCCGCAAAGAAAGCGTTCGACGCGCTCTCGCTCCTGCGCGGCTGCGAGGCACACTCCTCGGTTATACTCTCCCAGGTCGACGCGGATGTCTACCGCAAGCTCGGCATAAACCTGACCTGCGAGCCGCATTATCAAGTCAAGAAGCTCTATCACAAAGCGTAAATATAAATAATCAGCCTGCGGGGATATCCTCGCGGGCTGTTTTTTTGCAAGATGAGTCCTATAAATCACCCAGTGAAATGTAAAGTCGCACAAATGCCTTGAATAAGCAAAAGTGCGTGCTATAATGAAATCAGAAAAGCAAATTGCGGGGTGACCATCAATGATAAAACTCACTATTTTCGGATTTCTTCTTGTCTGCGCCATGTCCGCTTGGTTTCCGGACTACGATTGGCTGACGATTCCCATTTTTGTAGCAGTCGCCCTGATTTGGTTGGCGGCTAAAATACTGCGCAGTCTTTCAGGACCGAACCCGCCCGAAAACAGAAAAGACCCCAGGGATTTTTACGACGAGTTTGACTGGTGGCAGGACAACCAGGGATTATAAATAGAAGCCGCAACCCACGCCGAATACATGAGTTGCGGCTCTTTTTGCTCTTTGATCTGCGCCGAATGTGGCCATCCTCTTTCCGGGCTGTCACAGTCGGATGCAGAAAGCGTTTTCTTTGCCTCGAAGCTGTATGCAGATACTGCGAGTGGGCAAAAAAGCGCTTAAAAGAGCAAAAGTAAATATGACAAAAGCCACAGCCTATGATAAAAGCCGCAACCCACGCTAAAACGCAAGTTGCGGCTCTTTTTGCTCTTTGGTCTGTGCCGAGTGGGGCAGTCCTTATTTTGCGGGGACGGTGTGCCAGATGTTCTTTGCATACTCGTTTACCGCTCTGTCGGCGGCAAATCTGCCGGAGCAGGCAGTGTTCATCAGGGACATAGAGTTCCAGCGCTTTCTGTCCGCCCAGAGCTCGTCGATCCTGTTCTGTGCCTGACGGTAGTCCGCGAAGTCCGCAAGAACCATGTAGGGATCGTGATAGACGATGGTTCCGCTGATTTCCGGGAACTGCTTGCCGCAGAAGCCGCGGTTTATGAAATCGATGACATTGCGAAGCTCCGCATTGTTGTTGTAGAAATTCATCGGAACATAGCCCTTGCTCTTGAGTTCGTTGACCTCGGGGGTGGTCATGCCGAAAATAACGATGTTCTCGTCGCCGACCGCGTCGTGAATCTCAACATTCGCGCCGTCGAGCGTGCCGAGAGTTATCGCGCCGTTCATCATCAGCTTCATATTGCCCGTGCCGCTCGCCTCGGTTCCGGCGAGGGATATCTGCTCGCTGACATCGGCGGCGGGCATCATATATTCAGCCATGGAGACGTTGTAGTCCTCCATGTAGACGACCTTGAGCCTGCCCTTGACATCGGGGTCGTTGTTGATGAGATCCGCGAGGGCGCAGATGAAACTGATTATCTTCTTCGCCATGAAGTAGCCGCTCGCCGCTTTTGCGCCGAAGATATAGGTGTGGGGCGTGAAATCGCCCGAGGGATTCGCCTTTATCGCGAGATATTTCGCGAGGATGTTGAGCGCATTGAGGTGCTGGCGCTTATACTCGTGCAGGCGCTTGACCTGAACATCAAAGATGGAGTTCGGGTCGAGCTCGATGCCGGTCTTTGCCTTGACGCGCTTTGCGAAGTCCGCTTTATTCGCGGTCTTTATCTTCTCTATCTCCGCGAGCACGGCGGGGTTATCTTTATATTTTGCAAGCTCCGAGAGGCACTCGGCGTTATATACGAACTCTCCGCCGATGAGGTCGCTGAGCATCGAGGTCAGGCGCGGGTTCGCCTGACAGAGCCAGCGGCGGTGGGCGATGCCGTTTGTGACATTGCAGAACTTGTCGGGCGTGAGAGTATAGAAGTCGTGGAACACGCTGTCCTTGAGTATCTCGCTGTGGAGAGCGGAGACGCCGTTGACGCTGTGGCAGCAGGCGACGCAGAGGTTCGCCATGCGCACGACTCCGTTTGAAATAACAGCCATTCTCTCGACCTTATTAGCGTCGTGGGTCTGCTCCCAGACGCTGCTGCGGAAGCGGTTGTCTATCTCCTTGACTATCTGATAGATTCTCGGCAGCAGACGACGGAAGAGATCCTCGCTCCAGCATTCGAGAGCCTCGCTCATGACGGTATGGTTCGTGTAGGCGAAAACCTTCGTCACAACATCCCATGCATCGTCCCAGCTGTAACCGCACTCGTCAAGCAGCAGGCGCATAAGCTCGGGGATAGCGAGAGTCGGGTGAGTGTCGTTGATATGGATAGCCATCTTGTCGCAGAGATTGTCGAGCGAGCCGTATTTGCGCAGGTGGCGGTTGATGATATCCTGAACGGACGCGGAGACGAGGAAATACTGCTGGCGCAGACGCAGGCTCTTACCCTCGGGATGATTGTCTGCGGGATAGAGCACCTTGCTTATGACCTCAGCCATGGCGTTTTGCTCCATGGCGCGCAGGTAATCGCCCTGATTGAAGGAGTTCATGTCTATCTCGGAGCTCTTTGCGCTCCAGAGACGCAGGACGCTGACGCCCTTGCCGTCCTTGCCGGCGACCATCATATCGTAGGGAACGGCGTGAACCTTCTTCGCGTTCTCTATATCGACGCTGTGATAGCCGTCCTCCCAGCGGTCGACGACATTGCCCTCGAAGCTGACGTCAACGCTCTTCTCCTCGCGCGCAACGAGCCATACCTCGCCGCCGGGGAGCCAGAAATCGGGCATCTCGGTCTGCCAGCCGTCAACGAGCTTCTGCTTGAAGATACCGTATTCATAGAGAATGGAGTAGCCCATGCCGAGATAGCCGTCGGTTGCCAAAGCGTCGAGATAGCACGCCGCGAGACGGCCGAGACCGCCGTTGCCGAGACCCGCGTCCGGCTCGCAGTCATAGAGCTTGTCGAGCTTGATGCCGAAGTCTTTGAGTGCCTCCTCCATGACGGGGATGAGGTTGAGGTTATAGAGCGTGTTCTTGAGCGAGCGCCCCATGAGGAACTCCATGCAGAGATAGTATACGCGCTTCGAGCCGCTCTCTTCGCAGCGCTGTTCAAACTCATGCCTACCCTGTCTGAGCATATCGCGGGTTATCATCGCGATAGCCTTGTAAAACTGCTCGTAGTTGGCCTCCTCGGGAGTTACGCCGAAAAAGTGAGAGAGCTTTGCGGTGATCTGCTCCTCGGCGGCCTTCTTTGTCAGTGAATAATCCATTGTATCAAACCTTTCGTTTGCTTGTGCAGCATATACTGCCGGATATATAAAAATATACCAGATGTTATTTTATACCGAAAATGTAAATAATACAACCGAATACTCGCAATTACCGCTCGAACGCCCTCAGAAAAAACGAACTCCCCGGCGAGATTTTTCAATAAAAATGCCTAAAAATGTCAGACACGATTGAAAAAGCAAGTATTGTTTACAATTTGTTCACATTTATGTATACTTGATGCAACACGGCGCAATTATTCTATATCTGTACCCAAGAGGTACCGAAGAGACAACTACCTATCTGGTTTTAATAATTGTCAACTTCTTTTTTCATTTTTATTTTCTCTTTCCCCAAAGCTAAAGCCGAATGCTGCACACATTCGGCTTTAACTTTTTTTCGGGGAACTTTTTTATTTTTACAGGTCGTCTACATCCTGCACGGGCTGCGAGCCGTCGAGCGGAGTGCCCGAATAACTGCCGAGAACATCGGTCGGGATAACTCCCTCTTTGTTCATCGGGTCGTTGTACTGCGGAATTTCGATTATCTTTTTCTTCTGCTTTTTCGGCTTGTCCACAAAAAATTCTCCTTTCTCTGCGTTTGCGTTTTTAGCTTTCCGCGCGGGCGCGCCGATATTCCGCGAAGAAGAAAGTTGAATTTGCTCGTTATTTTTGATAGAATCATCTTGTCCGAAAGACGGAGGTGCAAAAAATGAAAAATTTCAAAAAATATATTGCCGCTTTGCTGATTTTTGTTCTCGCGCTGAGCCTTTGCTCCTGCTCGCTGATTGATCGTCTCAAGCCCGCTCCCGCGCCGGAGACGGTCAGGCTGACCTTTCCCGAGGGCACGACTGTCATTCAGGCGGCGCAGAAGCTCGAAGATGGCGGCGTATGCACAAAGGACGAGTTTATCTCGGCGGTCAACAACACCGAACGGGACAACAAATTCGTTAAAGCTATAAACAATCCGCAGGAGCGCCCGTTCCTGCTCGAGGGCTATATCTATCCCGACACATATGATTTCTATGTCGGCGAGGGCGCGGAAAAGGCGCTCGGACGCTTTCTCGCAAACACTGAATCGAAGCTCACAGACGATATGTATGCTAAAGCTCAAAAAATCGGCATGTCCATGGACGAGATAATCACGCTCGCTTCGATAATCCAGCAGGAGGCGTCGGTGCCGTCGGTCATGGCGAATGTCTCCTCCGTGCTCCACAACAGGCTCAATTCATCGAGCTATCCGCGCCTGCAGTGCGACGCGACGGTTTTCTATTTAAAGCGCAGCGTCAAGCCGTATATAAGCGAGGATCAGGCGGACAAGTACGATGAGTTCTACAATACCTACGACCGCAAGGGGCTCCCGGCAGGTCCGATAACGAACCCCGGAATTGAAGCGATAAACGCCGCGCTGAACCCGGCGGACACGGACTACTATTTCTTCGTCACCGACAACGACGGCAACTACTATTTTGCAAAGACATATCAGGAGCATCTGAAAAACTGCAAAACGGCTGGAGTCGCGCAGTAAAAATTTTGCAAATATTGCTTTTCGTATCATTGAATTTTTCAGCCGCGCATAGTATAATTAGATTTTAGGCAAATCAAATATACTTCATCACAGGGGTATAAAAGAGGTATTATGAACGGTCTTATTGCATCGGCAAAGAGAATAGAAGAATACGGCGCACTGCTCGACTGCGTCAAAAACACCCGTCTGCCCATAGGCATGACGGGTCTTTCCCATATACACAAGGCGCATTTCGCCGCCGCGCTGAACGCGGACTGCGGCAGACCCGTGCTCGTGATAACGGCGGATGAGGCGCAGGCTTCGCGCCTTGCGCTCGACATGAAAACGCTCGGCTGCCGCGCCCTGCTCTATCCCGCGAGAGATTTTGCGTTCCGCTCGACGGAGAGCCAGTCGCGCGAATATGAGCACAGGCGGCTCGGCGTGCTCGACAAGATGCTGCGCGGCGAGGCGCAGGCGGTAATCTGCTCCGCAGAGGCGGCGTCGCAGCTGACTCTGCCGCCCGAAGAGCTTAAAAACCGTACGATTGAACTCGCCGTCGGTGACGAGATGCCGCTCGAGGATATAGTAAAAGCGCTGCTTCGCGCCGGCTACTCCCGCTCGGCGCAGGTCGACGGAGTCGGTCAGTATGCAGTGCGCGGCGGAGTGCTCGACTTCTTCACGCCCGGCGAGGAATATCCCTGCCGCCTCGAGCTGTGGGGCGACGAAATAGACAGCATGGCGTATTTTGATATAGAAACTCAGCGCCGCACGGACAACATTGAAAAGATAAAAATAACCCCGTCAAACGAGATTCTTCCGCCCGACACGGACGAATTCGTCGAGCTGCTCGAGCGTTTTCGCTCGGAGATACGCGGCAAGGGTGCTGCCAAGGCGCGCGAGTGCGTTGACAAGGATATAGACAGAATAAAGGGCGGTCTGCGCCTGCAATCGACGGACAAATATATGCCCCTGCTCTACGATGTGGCTTCGATATTCGACTACGCTAAGGGCTATATTCTCTGCGTGAGCGAGAGCTTTTCCGTCAAAGAGCGGTTTAACGCCGCCATCGGGCTCATGCATGAGGCGATGAAGGCGATGTTCGAGGAGGGCGAGCTCTGCCCCGGACTCGACAGATTTTCTCTGCATCTCTCAGACCTGCTGAACAACTATGAGCAGATGGGCGCCATATACATGGACAATCTGCCGCGCGGCGGATTCGACACGCCCGTAAAGGAACTTATAGGCGTCAACGCAAGACAGATAACCGCATGGAACGGCTCGTTCTCTGTTCTCAAGGATGACCTCGACGCGCTGACGGACAGAAATAAACGCACCTGCGTTATCTTCGCGGGCACGCGCAAGGCCGCCGACGCACTGCGCGGCGATCTTATAGACGACGGCTACAGCGCACTCTACATGGACGAACTGCCGAACGAACTGGCTCCCGGCACGCTGACCGTTGTGCCCGGCTGTCTCTCGGCGGGATTTGAATATCCGCTGGCAAAAATAACAGTATTCACCCACTCCGGCAGGGCAGCGGTCGCTCAGCCGAAGAGAAATGTCCGCAAAAGCTCAAACGCATTCCACAGCCTCGATGAACTGCACCGCGGCGACTATGTCGTTCATGTCGCGCACGGTATCGGCATATTCGAGGGTATAAACAAGCTCGAAGCGAGCGGCACGATAAAAGACTATATCAAAATTCGCTACGACAAGGGCGACATTCTCTATGTCCCGGTCACTCAGCTCGACCAGGTCTCGAAATACATCGGTCCATCCGGCGACGACAAGCCCGTCCGCCTCAACAAGCTCGGCGGCAAGGACTGGCAGAAGACCCGCTCGCGCGTGCGCAGTGCGGTCAAGGATATGGCAAAAGAGCTCACGGAGCTGTATTCGCGCAGGCTCAAAATCGAGGGCCACGCATTCTCGCCCGACACGGATATGCAAAGCGACTTCGAGCGCAGGTTCGAGTTCGACGAGACCTCGGACCAGCTCAGATGCATCGATGAAATAAAGGGCGACATGGAGAGAAGCTGCCCCATGGACAGACTGCTCTGCGGCGACGTCGGCTTCGGCAAGACGGAGGTTGCGCTTCGCGGCGCGTTCAAGTGCGTTGCGGACGGCAAGCAGTGCGCTATTCTTGTGCCGACCACAATTCTCGCCTATCAGCACTATCAGACGGTGCTAAAGAGGATAGAGGGCTTCCCCGTCGAGGCGCGTATGCTCTCGCGCTTCTGCTCGAAAAAGGAGATAGAGGATACTCTGAACGGTCTGCGCCGCGGCAGTGTAGATATAGTCGTCGGCACGCACAGACTCATTTCAAAGGATGTTCAGTTCCGTGACCTCGGGCTGATAATAATAGACGAGGAGCAGCGCTTCGGCGTGGCTCAAAAGGAGAAGCTCAAGGAGCTCTATCCCAAGGTCGACGTTCTGACGCTGACCGCGACGCCCATACCGAGAACGCTCAATATGGCGCTCTCCGGTATACGCGATATGTCAATACTCGAAGAAGCGCCGCACGACCGCTCGCCGGTGCAGACCTATGTTGTCGAGCACAATCCCGAGATGCTCGCGCAGGCGATGAACGCGGAGCTCAGGCGCGGCGGTCAGGTATATTATCTGCACAACCGCGTTGAGAGCATCGAGCACACGGCGGCGGCGATAAAAGATATGCTGCCCGACGCCGTAGTCGGCATAGCCCACGGCAAGATGAGCGAAGACGAACTGAGCGAAGTCTGGCGCAAGCTGCTCGAGGGCGAGATAGATATATTGGTATGCACGACTATAATCGAAACGGGCGTTGATGTTCCGAATGTCAACACCCTTATAATTGAGGACGCCGACCGCATGGGTCTCGCCCAGCTTCATCAGATACGCGGGCGCGTCGGACGCTCGTCGCGCAGAGCGAGCGCGTATCTCACATTCAGACCCGGCAGGGAGCTGACGGAGATAGCCACAAGCAGGCTCGACGCGATAAGGGAGTTCACGGAGTTTGGCTCGGGCTTCAAGATAGCCATGCGCGACCTCGAACTGCGCGGCGCGGGCAATGTGCTCGGCGCACAGCAGCACGGTCACATGGAGGCTGTCGGCTACGAGATGTATCTCCAGATGCTCGAGCAGGCGATAAGCGAGGAGCGCGGAGACCAGACAAAGAAGCCGAAGAAGGAATGCCTTGTCGATCTGCCGATAGACGCGCACATCCCGCCGACATATATCGAGAGCGTGCCGCAGAGGCTCGGCATCTACCGCCGCATCGCGGACATAACCTCGCGCGCGGACGCGGACGATGTCACGGATGAGCTCATCGACCGCTTCGGCGAGCCGCCCGCTCCCGTGCTCGGACTGATAAGGACTTCACTGCTCCGGGCGTATTCCGCTCAGCACAACATCTATGAGATCGGGCGCAAGGGCGACAAGCTGCTGCTCTATATCGACGACCTCGACATGCAGGAGATCTCCGCCATAGCCGCGGGCTTCCCCGGCAGGGTGACAGTCAGCGCCGCAGGCAAGCCGCACATAGCAGTGCGCATCATGCCGCAGGATAAGATGCTCGACCTGCTTGAAAAAGTGCTCATGCTCATGAACACCGCGAATAAACAGAAAGACAGCTGACCGAAATCAGCTGTCTTTTTTTATATTTATCTGTCCGTATGTCCGTATTCGAGAATGTCCGCTATTCTCTCACAGGCGTGTCCGTCGCCGTAAGGGTTCGCGGCGTGGCTCATTTTTTCATATTCCGCCTTGTTTTCAAGCAGAATCTTGAAATTGTCGTATATAGTCTGCTCGTCCGTGCCGACAAGCTTGAGCGTGCCTGCAGCGATGCCCTCGGGTCTCTCGGTCGTGTCGCGCATGACCAGAACCGGCTTGCCGAGGCTCGGCGCCTCCTCCTGGATTCCGCCGCTGTCGGTGAGGATCATATAGCTGTGCGCCAGGAAATTGTGAAAATCGACAACATCAAGCGGCTCGATTATTTTTATATGCTCGCATCCGCCGAGTTCCGCGTCCGCCGCCTCGCGCACGACGGGGTTCATATGAATGGGATATATCGCCCTGATGTCCGGATGCTCCTCGACGATGCGCCTTATCGCGCGGAACATGTGGTGCATCGGCTCGCCGAGGTTCTCGCGCCTGTGCGCGGTTATCATTATCAGCCTGCCGTCGGCAGCCCAGTCGAGCCATTTGTTTGAATAGTCCGCACGCACGGTGGTTCTCAGCGCGTCTATCGCGGTGTTGCCCGTGACGAACACGGTCTCTTTCTTTTTGCCCTCTCTGAGCAGGTTTTCGCGCGCCGTCTCGGTCGGGGCGAAGTTATATTCGGAAACTATGCCGACCGCCTGGCGGTTGAACTCCTCCGGAAACGGGGAATGTATATCATATGTGCGCAGACCCGCCTCGACATGGCCGACTTTTATTCCGAGATAATAGCACGCAAGCGCGGAGGCGAAAGTAGTTGTAGTATCGCCGTGGACGAGAACCGCGTCCGGTCTCTCTTTTTCGAGCACGGGCTTTATCTTTTCGAGGATGCTGACAGTGACATCGAAGAGAGTCTGCTTATCTTTCATTATGCTCAAGTCGTAGTCCGGCTCAACATCGAATGTCCTGAGCACGCTGTCGAGCATCTGGCGGTGCTGACCGGTGACGCAGACGACCGTTTCAAGTCCCTTGCGGGTCTTGAGCTCTTTGACGAGCGGACACATTTTTATCGCCTCGGGTCTTGTGCCGAAAACGAGCATTATCTTTTTCATGCGAAGCCTCCCTGCCGCGGGTGTTTTCTCAATTATAACCGTTTTTCTTTTTTCAGTCAACAAAAAGGGAAGCGGCCGGCTGACAGATATCAGACGGTCGCTTGTCTTCTCCCCAAATAGATGCTGCACGCTTAGCGCACAGCCTAGCTTCTTTTTTCATAAGGCTATTATATACCGAATCTGCTTGGGAAGTCAATATTTATCGTAATAAATAATACTTTACTTATTCTATGCCCTGTCAGCGCGCATTTCTTTTCTGCTCGGGCGAGATTTCGGCGTGGGGGCAGACTATCTCGTCTATTATCTCCTGCGGAGCCGCCCAGCGAACGGCATTTATTAAAATCTGCTGAACCTGCGGGATGTAATATGTGGGGTTAGCCTCATGACCGGGCTGGAAATAGAATACTTTTCCGCGCCCTCTTCTCCAGCAGCAGCCCGAGCGGAACACATCGCCGCCGGAGAACCAGCCCATAAAAACAAGCTCGTCGGGTTCAGGGATATCAAAGCTCTCGCCGTACATCTCTTCGACGGGTATCTCAACATATTCGCCGATGCCCTTTGCTATCGGGTGCGCGGGATTGACAGTCCAAAGGCGCTCAAAATCGCCGTCGCGCCAATGCAGGGCGCAGGAGGTACCCATAAGGCGCTTGAAGGGCTTTGAAAAATGCGCGGAGTGCAGCGCTATGAAGCCCATGCCGCGCAGAACTCTGTCGTGAACGCGCTCAACAAGCTCGTCGGGCACTTCGTCGTGCGCCTTGTGTCCCCACCAGATGAGCACATCGGTGTTTTCGAGCACTTCGGGCGGCAGACCGCAGTCGGGGTCGTTGAGGGTCGCGGTGCGCACCTCGATATCCTCCTGCGTGTCGAGGAAGCTCTTTATCTGACCGTGGATTCCGTGGGGATAAACTGCCGCTATCTCGGGCGATTCGACCTCATGGACGCCCTCGTTCCAGACGGTAACTCTTATCATTTTATCAGTTCCTTTCGGGAGAAATTTTATCCAAGTCAAGTATATATTTTTGCCCGCCCGCTGTCAATGGATTTTCTCCCGTATTGCAAAATCGACCGCCGTTTGATATACTTTAATAAAGATTTTTCGGGGTGATATTTTGCTTCTCAACAAAAATGACGACATTGAACTTCATATAGATTCGGTCTCGCTGACGGGCAGCGGAGTCGGCAGATACAACGGGCTCGCCGTGTTTGTCCCCGCGACCGCGCCCGGAGATATAATAGAAGCGCACATAATCAAAGCGAAGAAGAGCTACGCCGTCGGCAAGTGCACGAAAATAATCAAGCCGTCGCCGGACAGAACCGACAACGACTGCCCGGCATATCCCGGCTGCGGCGGCTGTTCGTTCCGCCACATGAGCTACGGCGCGGAATTAAAGCTCAAATCCGACGCCGTGCGCGACGCGTTTTCACGCATCGGCGGACTTGATGTTGAACTAAAGCCGATAATCGGCGCGGACTCGCCGGACGGCTACCGCAACAAGGCGCAGTACCCGGTGGGATGCGAAAACGGGAAATTAAAAATCGGCTTCTACTCCCGCCGCTCGCACAGGATAGTTGACTGCCGCGCGTGCCGCCTCGCGCCGCCGGAGTTCGAAAAAATCCTCGGCACGGTCGCGGACTGGATAGAAAAATATAATATTTCCGTCTACGACGAAACAAGCAGAAGCGGGGCTGTCAGGCACATATATCTGCGAAAGGCGTTCGCGACAGGCGAGATAATGCTCTGCCTCGTCAGTGCGCAGGAGAATCTGCCGAATACGGACGCGCTTCTTGACGCGCTCAAAAGCGAAGAGAGCATAAAGAGCGTGTTGATAAACATAAACCCCGACGACACGAACGCAGTGCTCGGCGAAAAGTGCATCCCGCTCCTCGGCGACGGCTGCATAACGGACATACTCTGCGGAGTAAAGGTTCGCATATCGCCGCTGTCGTTCTATCAGGTCAACCGCGCTCAGGCGGAGCGTCTCTACAAAAAAGCCGCCGAATACGCCGGAGATAAAAAAACAAAGCTCCTGCTCGACCTCTACTGCGGCGCGGGCACGATAGGGCTTTCGATGGCAGACAAGGCGGAGGAGCTCATCGGCATAGAAACCGTCGCGCCGGCGATAGAGGACGCAAAGAAGAACGCCGCCGCAAACGGCATAGAAAACGCGCGGTTCATCTGCGCGGACGCAGGCGAAGCCGCCGAAAAGCTTCTCGGCGAGGGCAAGCGCCCGGAGGTAATAGTCCTCGACCCGCCGCGCAAGGGCTGCTCGGAGCAGACGATAAGAGCCGCCGCAAAAATGGCTCCCGACAGGATAGTGTATGTCTCCTGCGACCCCGCGACGCTCGCGCGCGACTGCGCCGTGTTCAAGGAGCTTGGATATGAAGTCGAAGAAGCGACACCCGTCGATCTGTTCCCGAGGACAGCGCATGTGGAGACGGTATGTTTGCTGTCTCGAGCGATATGAAATTCCGAAAACTGAAGAGTAATTAGAAGAAAGCTTATCGCTTCCGTAACTACCGCAAAGAAGAATACAAAACAGCAGACAGAATCGTAAAAAGATGTTCGCGATAAGCTCAAAATCCGGCCGACAAACAAAACCGCATAAAAGACGGGCACCGGTTTCACGGTGCCCGTAGTTTTATCTTGTCTCATCCATCCAATCGGACAGGCGCGTCATGCTTTTTTCGCTGACGACAGCATAGAGAATATCGCCCTCACGGAACATATAATCGGGATGCACATTGTCTGTCAAATTTCCGTTGTTTTCTATAGCGATTATGTTTACTCCGAACCTTCCCCGCATATCGGCGGACATTATCGTCATTCCGACGATCTTACGCGGAACTTCAAGCTTAAGGAGATTCAGCTTTCGGCTCAGCTGAACAAAGTCCAGCATATTGGGAGTTTCCAGTTTGTGGGCGAGTCTGACTGCCATATCCCTCTCGGGGTAGACGACTTCTGCGCCGAGCTTCTTGAGTATCTCGCCCTGCTCGGCGCTCGCGGCCTTTGATATGACCGTCGGCACGCCGAGAGAGACAACGTTGAGAGTAGTCAGAATCGAAGTGTCCATCTTTTCTCCGATGCAGACCACCACGACGTCGCAGTTTTGTATTCCGGTCTCCGAGAGAGTCTTTTTGTCAAAGCTGCTGACCACAAAGGCGTTCTCCGTGTATTCGCGCATCTCGCGCACCTTTTCCTCGTTTCCGTCGATTACGAGCGGCTCCGCGCCCGATTTCGCAAGCTCCACAGCCAGAGCAGAGCCGAAGCGCCCGAGTCCGATTATTCCGTAAGATTTGCTGTCGCTTTTTGATTTTTTAAACATCTTTGTCCTCCGTTCTCAGCCTATGGCTATGTTTCCGTCGGGATATTTTATTCGATCTCCGTTTGTGAAGTACCAGAGAGTCGCTATTGTAAGCGGCCCCAAGCGGCCGATATACATCATGACTATTGATGTAAGCTTGCTCGCGGTGCAGAGTCCCGTGGTTATCCCGGTAGTGAGTCCCACCGTGCCGAACGCGCTCGTCATCTCGAACAAGGCATCCCTTATTGCTATATCCGGCTCAAAGGCGCAGAGCATAAACGTTCCCACTGCTATCACACTTATACCCATGACCGCTATGACCGACGCTTTGCGGAACACACCGTGCGGCACAGAATAGTGAAAAGCCTTTCCCGAGGTGTTTGTCGCGGCGGTCTTTATGCCCTGTATCAGCGCAAACAGCGTGCTCGTCTTTATTCCGCCGCCGGTGGAGCCTGGCGACGCGCCGACGAACATTAAAAAGATCATAGCGAGCAGTCCCGCGTTTGAAAATTCGCCGAGCGAATATGTCGAGAAGCCCGCCGTCCTCGCAGTAACGCTGTTGAACAGGGCTCCTATCCACGGCATATCCTCGGTAATTCTGAAAATCACCGCGCCGCCGACCGTCAGCGCGACGCTCATCGTGAGCACTACTTTTGTGTGCATGGAAAATCTGCGCCAGCGAAATCGCTTTTCGACAATCTCGCGGATAACGAGAAAGCCGATTCCGCCGAAGAATATCAAAAAGCAGGTCACGAGATTTAAGAACACATCCTCTTTGTAGGCGGAGAGGCTTTGGAAGTTTCCGAGGATGTCGAAGCCGGAGTTGTTGAACGCGGCGACGGAGTGAAAAAGGCTTATTCCGAGAGCTTTGAGCGGCGGGTAATCGCGCACGAAAACAATGAAGCTCAGCGCCGCACCGACGAGCTCAAATGCCGCCGTAGTCAAAAACACGCTTTTTATAAATTTTACTATTCCCTTGCCTGAGTCGAGATTCATCGCATCGCGCAAAACACGCCGACCTTTCAGATTTATTCTCTTTCCGACAGCCAGAATGACTCCCGCGCCCATTGACGCGACTCCGAGTCCGCCTATCTGTATCAGTGCCGCAACAACGAACTGACCGAACGCGGTGAACGTGTCCCCTATATCGACGGTCACGAGTCCCGTCACGCAGACGGCGCTCGCCGAAGTGTAAAGCGCGTCTATGTATTTTAAGTCTACGCCGTTTTGCACGCTGCACGGCAGCATCAGCAGACCCGAGCCTATAAATATCGCGGCTGCAAAACCGAGCGCAATTATTCTTGCAGGCGACATTCTTTTTAACAGCTTTCTCATAATTCACCTCGTATCCCGTAAAAAAGACCTTCGGCAGAATCGGTCTGCCAAAGGTCTTGCTTCATTCACGGCCAACGCCGCCAATGTCCGCTGCCAGCACAGCTCCTGTGCGGTTGGTGACAGTCGGATGGGTAACCCATAGCTACTCCCCATTGGTTGTGGCTTAATTATATCCCTTTGCGGGCGAAAGTCAATATATTTATGAAAAAATTATCCGACATTAAAGGCAGAAAAGGTCTGCCGAGCGAATCGACAGACCCATGTCTTTATGAAATTCCTATTAATAAGCGAAGGTGTACTGCTGCTGCCATGTGCCGGTGAAGTCGGCGTCGATGGAGATGCCCTTCTTGAGCTTGCAGACAACGTTTGCGGGCTCGCTGACGTTGATGCTCGCAAGAGTGCCGTTCGCGTTGAGCACGAAAGTGAATGTGCCGCTCTGATAGTTGACCTTGGTGCTGACAGGCTCAAACGGTCCGAAGGAATCCTTCGTCAGCGAGAGAGTGTCGAAGCAGGAGCCGTGGTACTTGGGAACATATGTAAGTCCCTCGCCGCTCTCGGTAACGAGAGTGATGCTGACCTTCCAGCCGCTGCCCTGCTTGACGCAGGAAGCAGACTTGACGCCTGCGGGATCAACTTTATAGGAAGCGCGCTTTGCCGCGGGCAGGAAGCTTGCAAGAGTTGTGCCGTCGGAAGCCTTGCCGCCGTTGAAGGTCTTGTTGTCGGTCTTCGGATAGTCGTTGGGAAGCAGGGGCTCTGCGATGTTCGCTATAGCCGAACCGCCGGTGATACTGTTGATCTTCGAGGTAGTGCCCTGGACTCTCTTGACAGAGACCTTGCCGGTGTAGCTCTTCATAGCCGAAGCGTACTTGTTGAAGAACGCAACGATCTCAGCCTTGCTGCCGTTGACGGGAGCCTTTATCTCCGCTGCGGGCTTGTTGCCCTGCTGGCCGCCCTGAGAACCGCCCTGCTGACCCTGAGTAGCCACCTCGCTGCCGCCCTCGGAGGGTGCGACTGCCGTGCTGTCGTCAGCGGTGCTCTCTGCCGCGTTGCTCTCCGCGTCGCCCGTCTGGGTGTCCTGAACATCCGCGCCCGCACCCTGAGTGCTGTCGGCCGTCGTGTCTTTGTTGTCATCCTTGCCCTTACATGCCGCAAATGCAAATATCATTATCAGCGCGAGCAGGATAGCAATAATTCTCTTCATAGTTTGTCTCCTTTCATCTTTCGGCAGAGCATCCTCTGCCATGCTACGATTCAAGTTTACTTTATGTTTATTCGTTTGTCAAGAGAATAAACTTTATTTTATATTTCCATAATTTCCATAATTTTTTATCGATTTTTGTGCACTATATATTATATTCGTTCTTTATACAATATATAATAATTCGCCGCATTCCGGGCACACTATACAGCGAAAAAGAACAGAAAGGGTGCATAAAATGAGCAAAGACACACTTGAGCTGCTGCGAGAATGCGACAGCGGAATAAAGATGGCGGTCGGCAGCATTGACGAAGTGAGCGGACACATAAAGGACGAGGATCTCAAAAACCTGCTCGAAAAGAGCAAGGAGGAGCACAGCCGGCTCGGCGGTACGATAAAAGAACAGCTGGCATCGCTCGGCGACGACGGCAAAGACCCGGGGATAATGGCGAAGAGCATGTCGTGGATAAAAACCAACGTCAAGCTCGGCATGAACGACTCGGACAGGACGGTCGCAGGGCTGATGACCGACGGGTGCGACATGGGCATAAAGAGCCTGACCCGCTACCTCAACGAATATAAGGGCGCGGACGGCGCTTCGCGCAGCACGGCGCGCCGCCTAATCGGGATAGAAGAGGATCTTCTCAGCGGACTGAGGCCATATCTGTGATATATTTATTTGCAGGACGGCAGCATTATTTTATAAAATCACGCCCACCGCGGCGCTTCGGACGAAGCTGCTGCGATGGGATTTTTTAGTTCAGTCAGATATTGACGCCGCTCTCTTTAAAGCAAATCTTTTTGTTATCGAGGTCGATTTGATATTCAATTCCGAGGGGGAGCAGCCCCATGGGAGCCGCATGACCGATGTTTACATTGTAGATTATCCCCAAGTGTTCGCAATTGAACTCTTTGACTATCTTTTTGTATACTTTTTTATACTCTTCATAGTACACCTCGTCCTGCGGCTTGCCGACGATAATGCCGTTTATCTCCTGCAATATGCCCTGAGCTCCCAAATTTCTCAGATAGCATAAAATATAATCCGGCTTCGCTTTGTCCTCGCTCGTTTCAATAAGCAGTATTTTTTCTTTCCACTCGGAAGTATCCGGCCAGATCTCCGTGCCTGTGATTATCGGAAAAACATCGATGCATCCTCCGATCAGTTCGCCGGAAATTATACCGGAGCCGTTTATGACTTCATAGCCGTGCTCATCTTCACGCAGCTTTTTCAGATGGTTTATATTCTTCTCTTCCCAGTTCACAAAATCATCCGACCAATATTTGCTGGGCTTCACTTCATAGCCCGCTGTGTCTTTGAACAATATGTTCTCTACCGCCTCTTTAGTGTAGTCGAACATCTTCACATATTCGCCGAACTCGCACATAACGGACGGGCCGTAATAAGAAACTATACCCGCTTTTCTCATCACGAAATGGCTCACAGTCGTGTCCGAATAGCCCATGAATATCTTGGGATTGTCATGTATAACATCGTAGTCTATATATGGCAGAAGCCTTATCGAGTCGCTTCCGCCGATGGCGCAGAAGATGCCCTTTATTGACTTGTCGCAAAAGGCTTCCATTAAATCCTGCGCTCTCAGCTCCGGATGGTTATACACAAAATCGGTTCCCTTGAGGGCGTTTGGCATGGTGACCACGGTCAAACCGAAGTCTTTTTCGAGCCTATCTTTTGCGATATAGTATTTGTGGATCAGCCCTGCGTCGCCGAGCCCGCCCCACGACAGGCTGACGATGGCAATTTTATCGCCTTTTTTCAGCGCGTTCGGTTTTATCATTTTCTCATCTCCCGCAGAAATTGCCGGGTATATTTTCGGCGATGTTTAAATTATTTTCTGTGTGATTCAATTATAATATAGTTTAAATCATTCCGCAACCTGAAAATATTTATACGCTGCAAATTAAAAAACGGCACTCCCGATTGAGAGTGCCGCTATGTATTTTAATTATTTGAGCATGCCGTGCTCTTTTGCATATTCGTAATACGCCTCGATGCTGCGTCTTCTCGCCTCGTTGACGCTCGAACCGGTTCTGGTGACGGTCGTCATCGGGATACCCTGCAGGCTGACGAGATACTTTGCGCTCGCGTTGAAGCCGCTGTCGATAGCATTGTCGAGCAGGATTATCTCGTTGAAAGTCTCTCTCGCCTTGGCTATGTCCTTCTCGACGAAGAACTCGTCATACATCTTGCGGAACAGATTTGCGCCGCAGGAGGTCGGGGTTGCGCACACGCCGCGCGCGCCCGCCATATATGCATCAAACAGCAGCGGGATGTTCGCCTGGAGCACTGCGGAATCGCCCTGAACGGCGATTTTGTCCTTTATTCCCGCCATGGTGCAGGTGGTGTCCTTTATTCCGTGGAATCTGCCGGTCTTGACCAGCTCGCCGTATGCCTTGCCGGACATATTGCACGGCTGCATTCCCGGGAACTCATAGAGAATTATCGGCAGAGTAGTATATCCCGCGAGCTCGCTGAGATATTCGACAAGTCTCTCGTCGTTATCGGCATAGCCCTTTGAGACGAAAACGAGTCCGTCAACGCCGGTCTGCTCCATGCGCTTGACCTCTTCGACCTGCATATGCCATGTCGGCTCAAGGTTCGCCGTGGCGACGACTTCAGCGCTGCCGGAGTGCTTTGCGGCGATAGTCGCGCACTTGACTCTCTCCTCGGGAGTGAGCGTCGTCATCTCGGAGCTTCCGCAGACGGAGAACAGATGATGGGTTCCTCTCTCGACCTGCCACTCGACATACTGCGCGTAGACATCGTAATCTATCGACTTATCCTCTTTGAACGGGGTGAGCAGGAGGGAATAAACTCCCCTGTAGCTCTCAGGCTTATCAGTAAACATTGTTTCCACCTTCCGGATATTGTTTTTTCCAACGCTGATATCTTACTCCACAATGCACAAAAATGCAATAGAAAAAGGCTAATTGTTGCATTTGCTCTTGAAAAAACTACGGATTTCGATATAATTATTATTGATATTTATGCCGCCCGATGCGGCTTCGATTTTTTTACAAAAGGAGCAGATAAATGAAAAAACGCAGCATGGTATGCCGACTCGGGAAGTTTCCCCAGCTGACGAGAACGGTATTCACCTCCGCCGACGGTCTCGCGTCGGACAACATAACCGCGCTCTGCTACGGCGCGGACAACTGCCTCTACGTCGGAACGGACAGAGGTCTTTCAAAGATAGACGGAAAGAAAATAACCACGGTCGATATCGGCATTGAAAACGCGCCGATATCCATGCTCTTCTGCGCAAACGACGGGCATATCTTCGTCGGCACGGGCAAGAGCGTAATCGAGCTCAGCGGCAAAAAAATTATAGCGTCCCGCGAGTTCTCGTCCGACGCCGTTGCGATGAAGCAGGACTGCAACAACGTCACATGGATTCTCACAAAGACCGTTCTCTACCGCTTCCCGCAGGGGGCTAAAGAACACGATCTTAAAATCGGCGTGCCCGGCAAGGGCAGCTGCATCGCCGTTTTCGGCAACAACAAAGTCTATGTTGGAACCGAGAGCGACGGTCTCCACGCGCTCGTCGGCAAGAGATGGCACTGGTCGGAGCTCATGGAGGGCGTGACCGGAATACTCAGCAACAACATATCCTGCCTCGACATTGACCCCGCGGGCGATGTCTGGATAGGCACGGACAAGGGCGTCTGCGTCTACGACGACAACAGCTACTGGCTCGACAATTCAAAGATAACCGGTCTGCCCAATGGCGAGATAACCGGCATGGTGACCGACAGCGAGGGCAGAAGATACTTCACGACCTCCTGCGGTCTCATAATCCTCCACAACGGCAAGCTCTCATATTACGGCTACAAGCGCTGGCTGCCCGACATGCACGCGACCGGCATCGTCCTCTCGCCCGACGGCAGCTTCTGCGTCTCCACCGCGTCCGGCGGCATCAGTGTTTTCAAGACTGAGATGATGACGCTCGAAGAGAAGGCAAAGAGACTTCGCGCATTCAGCGAGAAATACAACGTCCGCAAGGACGGCTTTGTGCTCGAGCGCGCGCTTGAGCATGAGGGCGTTGTGTCCGAAAATGAAGGCTATGTCTGCACCGGCGACAACGACGGACTCTGGACGGGGCTTTATCTCGGCGCGCTGTGCTTTGAATACGCCTGCACAAAGGACCCGGAGGTTCGCGCCGCGGCTCACCGCTCGCTGCTCGCGATGATAAAGCTCACCGAGATAACGGGTATAGAGGGCTTCACCGCCCGCTCGATAAGATACATCGACGAAGCCGGCTACGGCACGGGCGTGCGCCACGAATGGCACCACACCGCCGACAAGGACGGCAACGAGCTCGAGTGGCTCGGCGAGACCTCGTCCGACGAGATGGTCGGTCATTTCTACGCATACTCGAACTACTTCGATCTCGTCGCGGACGATGAGGAGAAGAAGCTGATAGCCTCCGTTGTCAAAAAGATTCTCGACCATATTCTCGACAACAAATTCAGACTCGTTGACACCGACGGCGTGCCGACCACATGGGCAAACTGGGACCCCGATCTGCTCAACAACGACCACAAGTGGATATACGAAAAAGGCACGAACTCGCTTCAGATTCTGACCTTCCTCAAGGCGGGATATCATATCACCGGCGATAAGAGATACGAAGATGCGTTTGAATATCTCATCAGGGACAAGCACTTCGCCATGAACCTCATGCAGTACAAAATCCTTGACGGCCACCTGCTCCACATTGATGACAACCACGATTTCCTCATGATATCGCTGCTCATGCGCTATGTTGACGACCCGAAGCTGCGTTCCGTGTTCGCCATGGGTCTGACGCATCACTGGGACGACGAAAAGGCGGAGCACAATGCGTTCTTCAACTTCGTCTACGGCGCATGCACGGGCGAGCAGTGCGACATTGAGACTTCCGTAGACGAGCTTGCGGACTACCCGATGGATCAAATTCTCTGGACGCTCTACAACAGCTGGCGCGATCTCGACTGGGATATGCGCCCGACGGAGGTCGGCATGATCCCGCAGCTCTATCACCCGCTCCCGGCGCACGAGAGACGCATTAACAGCTGCGACAGCAACCGTTTCATCGCGGACTCCGGCATCGCCGGCGAAGCCGAGCGCCTGTTCACGAAATCGGACGACCCGACGGCGTTTACGATGTTCCCCGGCACGGGCGACGACCACGGAATGTACCTCATGGCGTGCACAAACTACACCCACCCCTACTGGTTCGCGCGCTACTACGGACTCATCGAAGAGGCGGAATAAAATATAAAGCAGAAATCCTACCCGGGAATGGGTAGGATTTTTTGTTGCAAGTAAAAGTGAGCAGTGGAAAGGCTCGCGATATCGGCGGATATCATTCGCACGCGAAATCTGCGCAATTTTATTTCTTCTCAAAACTCACGGACTTTTCTTTCATCGAGATTTTTCCGACCCGATAGCCGTAATCCGCAAGCTCCTTTTTGAAATTCAGAAACGAGTGGTCTATCGGCACGCCAGCGATATTTTGTATTTCATCAAAAGTGAGCTTCAGCGACTGTTTACCGCTGTTTTTGACATATTCCCAAAGTGTGTTGTATTTGCTCCTTTTTTCGTCTCATTATTCGTCAATATAGCTGTTTTTCTTTTCGAGCACCCACGGGATATCCGCATCGAAGTCGAGCTGAATAACTGGAAGAGGAAAATCCGGCTCCGGCATGTCGATACGGTCGCTGAACGAAACGCCAAAATTCGGCGAGAGCGGATATGTTGCTTTTTCGTCCCAACAGGCTGTAGAGTCGCTTGTCGGTTTCCACGCGCTTTTGCCGCTGAGTAAAGTTCCGCAGATGTGGCAAAAGCCGCCGTAGTACAGCGTGTTTTCGTCTTTGGCGCAATAGACATAACATTCGCAGATTTTTTTTATGTCAACGCCGAGCGCGGAGAAAAAGTCCCGGATATTCTGCGGAAGTTTGTCGACGGCTCTCTCGAAGTTAAGACACCCGTCGCATTGGCACCCCTCGCTGACCGTTTTGGCGCGGTCATAGAACTGCCGTGTCTTTTCAACATCAACATCGATTTTGTATTCGCCGAATTGAAATATCAAGTTTTGCACCTCCGATATGAGCGGTTTTCTTTGATTATATCAGCAAAGCGCGGAAAAATCCACCGGGATATGCAAAAAGGACGCAGTTTACACTGCGTCCTTTTTCTGTTGTGCTTATCAGCTGTGCTTTTTGCCCTTTTGCTGATTCGCGCTGTGGCAGGAGCCTGCCATAGCACAGTGGGCACAGTTGCAGCCGCAGGAGGATTTGCCTTTTTTCTTATTTTTTACGAGGCTGAATATTATCAGCGCCACGATAACGGCAAGCACAAGGCATATTATAATGGTTGCAATATTCTTTGATAACCACGCAAGCATTTCGGAAGACTCCTTTCACAGCATATAGCTTGGTTTATTTTGTGACCTTTACATCGGATGCGAGCTTTGTGGCCTCTTTGTAGGGGCGCACGAGCATGAAGATTATCAGGGCGAGGAAGATGAACGCGAACACAAGGCTTACGATATCAACTGCGCCGTGGATGTTGCCGGTGAAGAGGTTGCCGAACTGATTTATCATAAGGGAGATAACATAGGCGAAGCCGCACTGATAGCCAATTGCGAACCAGGTCCACTTTGCGCTGTTCATCTCACGCTTGATAGCGCCGATAGCTGCGAAGCAGGGAGCGCACAGAAGGTTGAAGACGAGGAACGAATAAGCGGTCAGACCTGTAAACGCCTTTGCAAGGGTTGCATAAACGTTGCCCTCTGCGCCATAGAGGATGCCCATCGTACCGACGATGTTCTCCTTTGCGACAAGTCCGGTGATCGAAGCGACGGTAGCCTGCCAGTTGCCCCAGCCGAGCGGAACGAAGATCCAGGCGATAGCCGAGCCGACCTTTGCGAGCAGGGACTGATCAAGCTGATCCTCTGCAAGCATTCCGAAGTGGCCGCCTACGAAGCCGAAGTAAGAGGTGAACCAGACAACGATAGTTGAAAGAAGGATGATTGTACCTGCCTTCTTGATGAAGGACCAGCCGCGCTCCCACATGGAGCGGAGGACGTTCTTGAGGGTCGGCCAGTGATAGGCGGGAAGCTCCATAACGAACGGAGCGGGATCGCCGGAGAACATCTTGGTCTTCTTGAGCATGATGCCCGAGCAGATGATAGCCGCCATGCCGATGAAGTAAGCGGAGGTCGATACCAGAGCGGAGCCGCCGAAGAGCGCGCCTGCGATCATGGCGATGAACGGTACCTTAGCGCCGCAGGGGATGAATGTTGTTGTCATTATGGTCATACGGCGGTCGCGCTCATTTTCAATGGTACGCGAAGCCATGATTCCGGGAACGCCGCAGCCGGTGCCGATAAGCATCGGGATGAAGGATTTGCCGGAGAGACCGAACTTGCGGAATATACGGTCAAGGACGAATGCGATACGAGCCATGTAGCCGCACGCCTCAAGGAATGCGAGGAGCAGGAACAGGACGAGCATCTGGGGAACGAAGCCGAGGACAGCACCGACGCCGGCTACGATACCGTCGTTGATAAGTCCACTGAGCCAGTCGGCCGCGCCGACCTTTTCAAGTCCGTTGCCGACGAGAACCGGAATGCCGGGCACCCACACGCCGTAAGCGGCGGGATCGGGCTCGTCGAAGCCCTTCTCTTCAAGGTACTTGACAGCGTCAACATAGGTCATGCCTACTGTTGCTTCTTTGTCAGCCTTGGAGAGGTTTGCGGGGATTGCCGAGTAATAAGCGGTCATGGCGTTGACGGCGAGGGTCTCCTCATCCTCAACATCAACCGTTGCGGTGTCCGCTGTGGGCTGATAAGCCTTCATCTCGGCAAGAGCCTTGTCGGCGTCGAAATCTTCTGCGCCGAAGTCAATGCCGGTGAATGCTCTGACAGCCTCGGTAGCTGCGGTGTAGTCATCAGCGTCGGTCGAATAAGCCTTCGAGCCGATGCCGAGCAGGTGCCAGCCGTCGCCGAACACTCCGTCGTTCATCCAGTCAGTCGCGAACGAGCCGACAGTGACCATGGAGATATAGTAGACGAGGAACATGATAACTGCGAATATCGGAAGTCCGAGCCAGCGGTTTGTGACGATCTTATCGATCTTGTCGGAGGTCGAAAGCTGACCGACATTCTTCTTTTTGTAGCAGGCTTTGATTATAGATGCGATATAGATATATCTCTCATTCGTGATGATGGACTCTGCGTCGTCATCCATCTCTTTCTCTACCGCCTGAATGTCGCCCTCGATGTGCTCAAGGGTTGCCTTGTCGAGGTTGAGCTTTGCGAGAACCTTGTCGTCGCGCTCGAAGATTTTGATGGCGTACCATCTCTGCTGCTCCTCGGGGAGTCCGTGGACGGCGGCCTCTTCAATGTGCGCGAGAGCGTGCTCGACGGAGCCTTCAAATGTATGCATCGGAACGGTCTTGGTGCTCTCTGCAGCCTCGATGGCAGCCTCGGCAGCGTCCATGACTCCGTCACCTTTAAGGGCGGAGATCTCAACTATCTTGCAGCCGAGCTGGCGGGAGAGCTCATCGACGTTTATCTTGTCGCCGTTCTTCTTGACGACGTCCATCATGTTGATGGCGATAACAACGGGGATGCCGAGCTCGGTCAGCTGGGTGGTGAGATAGAGGTTTCTTTCGAGGTTCGTACCGTCGATTATGTTAAGTATAGCGTCCGGGCGCTCATCGATAAGATAGTTTCTCGCGACAACTTCCTCAAGGGTGTAGGGCGAGAGCGAGTAGATGCCGGGAAGGTCGGTGATGATAACGCCGTCATGCTTTTTGAGTTTTCCTTCTTTTTTCTCAACCGTAACGCCCGGCCAGTTACCGACGAACTGGTTCGAACCGGTGAGAGCGTTGAACAGTGTGGTTTTACCGCTGTTGGGGTTACCCGCAAGAGCAATGCGTAAATCCATTTTGATAGCCTCTCTTTCTTGAAATTATATCAGCTTTTCTGCGCGGGGTCTTATTCGACCTCGATCATGTCCGCGTCGGCCTTTCTGAGCGAGAGCTCATAGCCGCGCACCGTGATCTCGACCGGATCGCCGAGAGGCGCGACCTTACGGATATAGACCTCCACGCCCTTGGTCAGTCCCATGTCCATGATGCGGCGCTTTGTTGCGCCCTCTCCGTGGAGCTTGACTACCTTGACCGTTTCGCCGATCTTAGCCTGCCTGAGAGTTTTCATTGCTTATATCCTCCTTTTGTGCTTTTTCTCTTGGTGGTGTTGTGACCAATGGGGACAAATCGGTTTTGAAGTTTGCTTCAAAACTGCTCTGCATCCGAAATCAGCCGTTTATCGGGCGGTTTGTACCTATTGGGCACAACACTATATGTACTGCGCCGCAGCGCCGTCATATCATGATTTTCTTCGCCATCTCTTCGCTGATGGCAACGCGCGACTCCTTGACGTTGACTATAACATTTCCGCCCAGGGCGTTGACTACCTTTACAGTGCCGCCGACGACAAATCCGAGATTTTCGAGATGCTGTTTTACTTCCGGGCTGCCGCCTATCTTCTTGATGATATTCTCTTCGCCGACCTGCGCGAGCATCAAAGGCATCATATTGAGTCCCTCTTCCTCTTTTGTATTTCCGGGATTAGCATACGCTAACCTTGGGGCTTTAAAATTGATTAGCACCAGCTAACCGTGATATATGGTACTCCTATAGTTGTTCCCTGTCAATAGAGTTTTTTCAATTTTTTGCCGCAAAACACAATTTCGGCGACATCCACAAACAATTAGCTTATGCTAACCGCCTGCTTTGGACATTTCAAACATATCCTCCCGCCCTTGATTTTTCCTAAGTGAAGTGATATCATACCTTTAATACATAACAATATACACACCTAAAAGGGAGGAACAGATATGCACCTTCAGGAATCGGGCGAAATGTATCTCGAAACTATATATGTGCTTTCAAAAAACGGCGTTGTGCGCTCGCTCGATGTCGCGGAATATATGGGCTTTTCAAAGCCGAGCGTCAGCCGCGCCGTCGGGCTTCTCAAACAGGGCGGCTATCTTCTCATGGACAAGGAAGGGTATCTGACCCTCACCGAATCGGGGCTCGATGTAGCTAAGAAAATATACGAGCGCCACACTCTGCTCTCGAAATTTCTCGTCCGTCTCGGCGTTGATGAAAAGACCGCCGCGGAGGATGCGTGCAAGATGGAGCACGACATCAGCGACGAATCGTTTTCGGCGATAAAAGAGCATATCCGCAGGAGCATGAAAAATGCCGATGAATAAAGAATTTTTGCTCAGACCGACAGGCTCGTGCTGAGAAAATTCAATCTGTGCGGAATATTGCAGGACGAAAAAAACAATGTACGCCTATGAGAGCGCCTTTTCGGACAGTGAAGTGCAGAGGATTTGCTTGAAGTAATAAAAAGAATCGATGCAGGCGAAAACTCGGGCATTCGCTATTCAAAATATGATCTCTCGCCGCGCTTCGAGCCTCCCGAATGGGACTACAGAAAATACAATATTGAAAGCGACAACGCTCTATTCAAGGGCGAAACAGATCTTATCCGCGAGGCATATGAGAGCTGCTGATGGCGATATTTTCCGATTCATACACCCGTCTCCATTCAAAACAACCGACATAAAAAATCCTACCCGAGATGGGTAGGATTTTTTCACTCCCCGTCAAATCAACGGGGTTCATTTTCGCTTTTCATCAAAGATACTTTTTGATAAACTTATCAACTGTTGACCAATATTTTTCGGGGTCGACGGTCGAGGCCTCTGCGTGCGGTGCGCCGGGGATAACCAACTTCTCTTTGTCGCACGCGGCGGCGCGGTAGACTCGCTCCTGCATCCAGAACGGGACAAAGTCGTCCTTGTCGCCATGGATGAACAGGGTCGGCGTGACGGAGCGCGAGACCTGCTCGATGCACGAAGCTTTCTTCATATCATAGCCCGCGCGCAGCATCGTTGCGCTTCTTGCGGCGGAGAGGAACGGGAAGGTCGGCAGACCGTAAGCGTCCTTCATGTTGGCTCTGCACTCGTCCCAGACGGATGTATATCCGCAGTCCTCAATAGCGCAGACGACATTCGATTCGAGCGGCTCGCCGGTGGTCATCATGACTGTAGCCGCGCCCATCGAGAGACCGAAGAGCACTATCTTCGCGTTCGCATTCTCGTTGATTATGTAGTCGATCCACGCCTTGATGTCGATTCTGTCGTTCCAGCCCATGGCGACATAGTTCGACTCGCTCGCGCCGTGGCCGCAGAGATACGGGAACAGGCAGTTGTAGCCCATCTCATGGAACCTCTTGCCGAACGAGCCCATTCTTCTGGGCGAGCCGGTGTAGCCGTGGATGACTATCACCCAGACATCGCTCGGCTCGTCTGCAAGGATTATCTCGCCGTGGACATATCCGCCGCGGGGAGTGACTATCTTCACCTTTGCGGGACTCGCGGAGTCAAACCACTCCATGCCTTCTTTGGTGATACCGTCATACTCGTTCTTTTTCTCGTCCATTTTTTTGGCGATGGACTTTTTGCTCATGGTCTTGTTGAAAATCGCGTTGCCGACAGCAAGATACGCCGCGCCGACTGCTGCACCTGCGGAAGCGGCTGCTATGACAAGCTTTTCAGATGAACTTTTCTTTCCCACTGAAATTCATTCCTTTCATTTTTATATGAGCCTTATATAGGAGTATTCTATCATAAAAAGTCCGCAGTTGCAATAACAAAAAGCCCCTGCAAAAGAATACGGAGGCTTCGGATATGTACCCGCCGCGCGGCGGGTGAGGTTTATTCCTCGTTGAGCTTATTGCGCTTGTTCTGGGCCTTGTTCTCCTGCTGATTCTGCTGCTTGTTGTTCTGCTGCTGATTCTGCTGGTTCTGACCCTGCTTGTTCTGCTGATTGCGGTTTTCCATTGAGAGCACACTCCATAGATCCCTTCGCGGGAAAATTAGGATTTTTTCAAATCCATTTTATATTCTTTCCCCCGGTTCGCGTTTTTATGAGCCTGAAAATAATGAAATTTTTGCCTTTTTCTGATATAATTTATAATAGAAAGCTTACGGAGGTCAGCAGATGGAAATATCCGACGAACTCATATCGCATCTCGAATCGCTCGCGCATATTGAGCTTGACACCGACGAGCGCGAGGATTGCCGCAGAGATTTTGAAAAGATAATATCATATATGGACACGCTGTCGGCGCTCGATACCGACGGCGTTGAGCCGCTGACCAATTTATCCGACACGGTGAATGTCCTGCGCGAGGATGAACCGGGCGAGACGCTCGGCGTAGAAGCGGCTCTGTCGAATGCCGCAGAAACGGCGGGCGGCTGCTTCTGCGTCCCGAAAACAGTGGAATGAGGTGCGCTATGAGAGATATTATTAAAGATTCCGCCCTCGTTCTGGCAGAAAAAATCAGGTGCGGCGAGATAAAAATCGTCGAAGTCTTAGACGCCGTATATGAATCCGAGAAGCAGAATAAAGAACTCAACTGCTTCATCACGCTCTGCCTCGAGCGCGCATATAGCAAAGGCTCGGAGATACAAAACCGCATCGACGCGGGCGAATATATCTCGCCGCTCGCGGGCGTGCCGATAGGCATAAAGGACAACATCGCGGTAAAAGATGTCAAAATGACCTGCGGGTCGCGGATGCTCGAAAATTATGTGCCGCCCGTGAGCGCGGCGGCGGTAGAAAAGCTCGAAGAAGCGGGGCTTATTATAGTCGGCAAGCTCAACATGGACGAGTTCGCCATGGGCTCGACGGGCGAGACTTCGTATTACGGCGCGGTGCTCAATCCCGTTGACAAAACGCGCGTGCCCGGCGGCTCGTCTTCGGGCGCGGCGGCGGCAGTCGCGGCGGGGATAGTCCCGCTCGCGCTCGGCTCGGACACGGGCGGCTCGGTCAGACAGCCCGCGGCGTTCTGCGGGGTATTCGGCTTCAAGCCGACCTACGGCACCGTCTCCCGAAACGGGCTTGTCGCCTATGCCTCGTCGTTTGACCAGATAGGCGCGATAGCGAGAAATGCAGCCGACTGCGCGGCTCTCGCGGCGATAATATCCGGGCGCGACTGCGGTGATTCTACAACAGAGGATACTGCTCCCGTCCGTTCGGATTTTGTCGAGTCCTATTCGCTCTGCGGCAAAATTATAGGCGTGCCGAATGAATTTATTGATAATTGCGGCGAAGATATACGCAGTGCAGTGAATAATGCGCTCAAAAAAGCTGAATCGCTCGGCGCGAGGGTTGAATATTTCTCGCTTCCGCCGCTCAAATTTGCCGTGCCCGCCTATTATATAATCGCCTGTGCGCAGGCAAGCTCGAATCTTGCGCGGTATGACGGGGTTCGCTTCGGACGGCGCGCGCAAAATACAGACGACCTGACAAAAATGTATGTCAAAAGCCGCTCCGAGGGCTTCGGGCGCGAGGTCAGGCGCAGGATAATGCTCGGTAATTTCGTGCTCAGCGCGGGATACTACGACGCATATTACAACAAGGCACTGAGAGCGCGCAGGGTTATACGCGACACGCTTTCGGACGCTTTCAAAAAATATGATTTCATCGCGGGCGCTGTTTATCCGTCAACTGCGCCGAAGCTCGGCGAGAGCCTTGACGACCCGCTGAAAACTTATATCGGCGACGCATACACCGTTCCGGCTAACCTCGCTGGACTCCCGGCGATAAGCGTGCCGTGCGGAAAAACAGCCGCGCTTCAGCTCATGGCGGCGCCGTTCGCGGACGAGAACCTTTTGGGCGCGGCGAGATGTCTGACCCTGTAACATTTAAAAATTTACAGAGTATGATCGTGTTGAACAAGTTTGAAGACACAGCTAAACGCAGTCGGACGGCGCAATGCTTGTGAAGTTTTAGGTGTTACAGGGTACTATGGGAGGCTTTCAAATGAGATACGAAACTGTTATCGGGCTCGAGGTCCACATAGAGCTGCTGACTGAGACAAAGATATTCTGCTCCTGCCCGACTGAGTTCGGCGGCGAGCCGAACACGCATGTCTGCCCGGTATGTCTCGGACTGCCCGGCACTCTGCCGACGCTGAACAAAAAAGCCGTTGAGCTTTCCGTCCGCGCGGGTCTCGCGGCGGGCTGCGAGATAACACCGATAAGCTACTTCGACCGCAAAAATTATTTTTACCCCGACCTGCCGAAGGCTTATCAGATATCCCAGTTATATCTGCCGCTGTGCCGAAACGGCTCGGTCACGCTCGACAGCGGCAAAATTATACGCATAAAAGAGATGCACATGGAGGAGGACGCGGGGAAGCTCATGCACTCCCCCGACTTAAACCGCACGCTCATCGACTGCAACCGATGCGGAGTGCCGCTGCTTGAGATAGTCAGCGAGCCGGATATGAGAAGCGCAGAGGAGGCAGTCGAATATCTCGAAAAGCTGCGCGAGCTGATGCGCTTTGCCGGCGTTTCGGACTGTCGGATGCAGGAGGGATCGCTGAGAGCGGATATAAATCTCTCCGTCCGCCCGGAGGGTCAGACAGAACTCGGAACACGCACGGAGATGAAAAATCTGAACTCATTCAGAGCCGCCGAGCGCGCGATAAAAAGCGAGAGCGCGCGGCAAATCTCGCTGATTGAAAACGGTGAAAATATTATTCAGGAGACCCGGCGCTGGGACGACGGCGCGGGTATGAGCTATGCTATGCGCTCGAAAGAGGACACGAGCGACTACAAATATTTTCCCGAGCCGGACATTCCGCCGGTAGTCGTTTCAACCCCCGACATTGAGAAAATCAAAAATCAGATGCCCGAACTGCCGCAGGCGAAGCGCCGTCGCTGGAGCGAAGAATATAATCTCGGCAGAGCGGACATTGACACACTGATGTCCTCGCCGTTCACGGCGGAGCTCTTCGACCGCACGGTTATGCTCTGCAAGAGCGCAAAGGACGCCGCATCGTGGATAAATGTTGAGCTCCCAGCCGTACTTCGCGGCGCGGGAATGAGCATTGAAGATGCAAAATTCAGCCCCGACTCGTTGGGCAGGCTCATAAATATGCTCTCATCAGGGGAGATAAACCGCGGCACGGCGAAAAAAGTCTTTGCAAAAATAGTGACCGAAAACGCCGACCCGGCGGAATATGTCCGAAAAAACGGACTTTCTCTGATGACCGACGCGGCGGCGATAGAGGACGCGGTCAAACGCGTTATCGCCGAAAACGAAAAGAGCGTCTCGCAGTACAGAGACGGCAAGACGCAGGCATTTCAGTATCTTATCGGGCAGTGTATGCGCGCGCTCGGCGGCAAAGCCCCGGCGGCAGCAGTCACGGAAGCGCTCAAAAGGCTGATATAAAAAATAAAACTTCCGTTTTGCGGAAGTTCATATAAACAGCAAAGGACTGCCGTTACCCGGCAGTCCCGTTTTGTTTTCAGCTTTATGCCTCGACTTCGGTGAGGTTCAGAGTGCCCCAGCTGTCGTTATTGAGCGTGAGCACATTGTTGTCTTTATTATACGACGCGGTGAAGGTTATCTCCGTGCCCGCCTTGAATCCTGCGATCGCTATCTCGGGGACTATGGTCACGGTCGCGGGGTCAGCCTCGGTGTCGACCTTGTATGTACCGGAGACCGAAGTGCCGACGGAGATGCCGAGGATATTGAGGTTGCTCGAATCATACTGGAAAGTGCCGTCCTCTTTGAACTCGATAGTCGCGTTGTTCTGCGAGTCGCTCCACTTGCCGACGATGAGCTTGTCAATTTTCGCTCCGCAGCCCGCAAAGGCGCAGACGATTATCGCGACAGCCATAACGAGAGCTGTCAGCCTGAGAGTCTTTTTCATTGGTGATTACCATCCTTTCTGTTTTGCCGCTTTTCTTCCATACTCATTATATCACACTTCGCTCAATTTTGTCCATAGGCGTTACAGGGTAGTGCGTGTCGAAAAAAGGTATAAACAGATTATTTACAATTTTGTAAAAATAATGTATAATTTTCCTGTTGCACATATGTGCTTGCGAAAGGAGAATACAAAAATGAAGAAAAATCCGTTCAAGCGGATACTCTGCATTGTCATCGCCGCAGTGATGCTCTGCTCGGTATTTGCTTCGACCGCGGCGGCCGCCACCAAGTGCACCTGCGGCCATTCGCCCGTTGTCATGATCTCCGGATTCGGCGCGACGATTCTCTCGGAGAAGCAGGAGGACGGCTCATTGAAGCGCGTTTTCCCGCCCGACACCAAAGAGATTCTCAAGCTCCTCGGAGTCAATGCCCCCGACCTCGTCACGGGCATAATCGAGCTCCTCGCCCAGAAGGGCACGGACGGCATCGAAAAGCCGCTGCGCGACATCATCACTTCTATAGTTGAGCCGCTCAGAATGAACGACGACGGCACTTCCTATTACGACATCGTGCCGATACTCAGCGGCGCTAAAAACACGAGCCTTGAGGCGTTCACGAAGAACGACCAGCTCGACCTCGTCCCCTACACAGGCTCCGAGTTCCTCGACATGGAGGTCATCGGCGACGAGATAGGCGACGACCATGTTTTCAACTTTCTCTATGACTGGAGACTCAGCCACGCCGATGTTGCGGCTCAGCTCCACGATTATCTCGCAGAGGTCTGCGCCCTCACCGGGCACGACAAGGTCAGCGTATACAGCATCAGCCAGGGCAGCCTGCTGCTGGGCACTTATATGTATGAGTATCCGAACGACAACTATATCGACCGCGCGGTGTTCGACACTCCGCTTCTCGCGGGCAGCAACCTTGTCTCCGATCTCTACACTGACAAGCCCCTTGCATTGAACTTCGACACCACCCTCGATATTCTCAGAGCTATCCTGCACACCGAGACCGACTTCTCGTTCGTCATGGACATCATACCTGCCGACGGCGCGAACAACATCGCCGACTACGGTCTCAAGAGCATGGTTCTCCCGAGCGTCATAAACATCCCCGCATTCTGGGAGATGTGCGACCCGGAGAATTACGAATATATCAAGTCCCTGCGCCTCGACTCCGTCAAGAATGCAAAGCTCATTGAAAAAGTCGAGAGAGTCAGAAACGGCTTCATGTCCCACATTTCCGAGACCCTCTATGCTCAGCAGAAGAAGGGCGTCAGCGTTTCGATAAAGGCTTGCTCCGGCGTTCCGCTCGCATCGGGCACCGTTGACAACAGCGACGGCATAGTCAACATGAAGTATTCCTGCGGCGCCGTCTGCGCGCCCTTCGGCGAGACTTTCCCCGCCGACTACAAGCAGGCTGTCAAGACCGGCAAGAACAACATCTCGCCCGACAGAACGGTTGACCTCTCGACCGGCTATATGCCCGAGCGCACATGGGTAGTCAACCGCCACTACCACGGTCAGGCGGAGTGGGATCCCCGCACCTACTCCCTGCTCATGGATCTCCTGCTCACCGACAACATCAAGGACGCATATTCGCACATCGAATATCCCCAGTTCATGGAGAGCCTCTCTCCGACGAGCGATGTAGTCGTTCTCTTCAAGAGCACGAACTCCTCGTTCCTGCCGACTCTCTCGAAGCACCTCTTCTCCTGCAACTCCGTCATGGTCAAGAACCTGTCGAAGAAGGACAAGATAAAGATCTCTTCGATAACCTCGGAGAACGGCACGCTGAACTTCGCCCTGCCCTATCCGATAGTTCTTGAAGCAGGTGAGAGCGCCGAGATAGCCTTCACTGGAAAGGTTCCCGCGACCGAGAGCTACGACAAGATAACCGTTGCCTACAAGCGCATGACCGTCACCGGCAAGGACGCGACCCGCGACTTCGGTTTCACCGTGACCCGCAACTATTCGGGTGTTACAAAGATCGACCTCACCCCCGCTTATATCATCACCGCTATCCGCATAGCGCACGATATACGCGATATCCTTGCGCGGATAGATGCGATCTTCTCGTTCATCAACGGGATAAAATAAAATAAAATATAAAATTAAAGCGAGCGGCATAACCGAGATTATGCCGCCCGTTTTTTGTTATGCTCTTTTATCCTATAAGCTCCGCAACATACAGACTCTCGTATATGCTCCCGTCGGAGGGAGATACATATTTCCCGAGGTCAACGAGTATCGCGTCTGCTTTTCCTTTAAATTCATAGCACTTCACACCGTTGACTTCGCCTAAATACTTGCCCTTTTCGGGAACGGGGCAGATATAAGCCGTTTCGCTCACTATCCCGTATTTTTTTCCGCGAAGCTCAAAAATGCCGTCCAATATGCAGTCATAGCGCAGGACAATACCGTTTTTCTTGTCCCCTATACTCTGTTCCATGGGGATATTGTTCAGCGAATAGACGGCGATTTCCGTGCCGTTTATTTTTTCGCGGTGCAGCGAACCTAAATCGGAATCCGTCAGCGCGAGGTTGTCGCCCGCATACCCGTAAAGCCTGTGATTCCAGACCTTGTATGTCGGGATGGAAACACCCGCCACGCTGCCGCCGTGGGAAACGGCCGATGTCGTTTTCTCCGCCGTCTGCGAAACAGTCTCGCCTGGCACTTTCTTTTCGGGCTCTCCCGCTCTGTCCGTCGCGATTTGACCACCTCGCTCCGTGCCGTTTTCGGTATTCAAAGTCGAATCGGAAGCGGGAAGTCCCAGGCTTTTGCCGACTGCTAAAACGGATATGAGAACCGTGCAAGCCGCAATGCACGCCGCCGCGGCATACCAAACCTTTTTCGGATGACCCTTGGCTTTGCTTTCCCGAACACTTTGAATCGGCTTATCCTTGATTTTATCCCAGACCTCCTCCGGGGCTTTAAAACTCATTGCGTCTCTCATGAATTTTTCTGTTGATTTACGCCTCATCCGTATGCACTCCTTTTCGGTCGAAATAACGCCTCAGCTTAGTGAGAGCGTAGCCGTATTTTGAACGGACAGACAAATAGGGGAGGTTCAAAACCTTGGCGATCTCCGTCTGCTTCAGGCCGGAATACAGATACAGCGATACTATCTGCCTCTCTGTTTCGCTCAGCGTTTTCAAGGCTTCCAGCGCAAGCATCGCGTTTTCGGACTGCTCAAAACCCTCCGTGTCACCGGGCAGCAAATCAAGGCTCTCGCTGTCTACCGTCAAAAGCCTTGCGTTTTCCTTCATGCAGTCCATGCAGCAGTTGCGCGCTATGGCGAAAATCCACGCCCTCGCATTTGTGCCGGGCTTGTAGCCGCAGGCAGACTGCATAATATTAAGAAATGTCTCCGCTTCTATATCCTCCGCGAGCTGCCTGCTGCGAACCAACGACAGCGCAAACCGAAAGATCGGATCTTTCATGTCAAGATATAATCGGCTCAGAGCGTCTCTGTCTCCCGCGGCGATTTCGCAAATACACAGATCCAACTGCCTACCTGTCATCAATTTCACTTCCCGTCTTTGTCTTTCGTCTATATATCCGTTTGAACGGTCGGAATGCATAAAATTTTTACCTTTTCTTTTGGCACAAGCATAAAATTATCCCGCCGAAAAACTCGACGGGATTTCTCTTTTTCCGTTACGGGGTGAGTCTGTTCGGGCCTCTGAAGAGGAACATCGCTTCCTTGATGTGCAGTCCGAGCATGAGCATGGTCAGGCGGTCGATACCGATTCCGAAGCCGCCGTGGGGCGGGCAGCCGTATTTGAAGAATTCGAGATAGAATTCAACATCCTTCTCGAGTCCCTTCTCCTGCGCCTGGCTCTTGAGCACATCGTATCTGTGCTCGCGCTGCGCGCCGGTGGTTATCTCGACGCCGCGCCAGATGAGGTCATAGCCCTGCGGCACGCCGTTCTCGTCGCGCATATGGTAGAACGCACGCTTCTCGGCGCTGTAGTCGGTGATGAACAGGAACTCGTGACCGTATTTCTTCATGACCCAGTCGTAGCTCAGACGCTCGGCGTCGGTCGTGAGGTCGCCCTTTTCGCTGTCGGGCACGGTATAGCCGAACTCCTTTTCGAGCTCGTCATAGAGATCGGCAAGCTTTATGACGGGGAACGGGGTCGTCGGGACGATAACCTCCTTGCCAAACAGCTCCTTTATCTCCTCGCCGTACTTCTCCTTGACCGATTTAAGCATATATGTCAGCAGCTCCTCCTCCATCTTCATGACATCTTTGAAAGAGGTGATGTAGCTGAACTCGAGGTCGAAGCCGGAGAACTCGGTGGTGTGCTTGTTGGTGTATGATTTTTCAGCTCTGAAAACGGGGCCGACTTCAAATATGCGCTCGAAGCCGCTCGCCATTGCCATCTGCTTATAGAACTGGGGGCTCTGCGCAAGATAAGCAAGGCGGTCAAAATACTTGACCTCAAAAACCTCGGCTCCGCTCTCGCTCGCCGCGCCGATGAGCTTCGGGGTGTGAATCTCGATGAAATTATGGTCTATCAGGAACTGACGCATGGCGTTGACCATGACGGTCTGAACCTTGAACATGAGCTGATTTTCGTCGGTGCGAAGGTCGATCCAGCGGTAGTCAATGCGCTGGTCGATGCTCGAACGCTCGACACCCGGGCGCTTCTTGGTCGCAGGGATCTCCTTGCGCACTATCGGCAGCGCGTCGGCTATCGACTCCGCGGTTATCGACTCGGGGATAATCTCAATTCCGCCCATCTTGACGAAATCGTTCTCAACGGCGGTGCCGACGACCGAGATAACGGAATCCTGAGTCAGAGTCGCTATCACGGGGCAGAGCTCCGGCAGCTTCTCTTTCTCGACGGTTATCTGGATTTTTCCGGTGATATCCTTGAGCACGATGAAAGCCATATACTTGTTGTCGCGCAGGTTCTCGACAAAGCCCTGAACGAGCACGGGTTTGCCGAGATTATTTTTGATGTCCGCAATGTAAGTTCTCTCCATTATCTGAGCCCTCCAAAGAGATTTGATATATCGGCAGCGTTGAGATCTCCGTCGTTGATGCTGTCCGCAAAGGCGTTTGCCGCAGCCTGAACGAGAGCCGACGAGAATTCATCGCTGAAGTTTTCGATTGAGAAAGCGGTCTTTTCGCCGTTTTCCATGTTCTTGACGAGGACTTCGCCCTTGGCGATATCGTCGTCGCCGATAACGCAGGTGAAGCGTGCGCCCAGTTTGTCGGCGTATTTCATCTGAGCCTTGACCGAGCGTCCCGCGACGTCAAACTGCGCGCTGACTCCGTCCGAGCGGAGATCCGTGCAGAGCTTCGCCGCAACGAGCGAAGCGGCGTCGCCGATTGAGCCGATATAGATATCGCACTTCTGGTCGCCGGGCAGCTCAATGCCCTGCGCCTCGATGACGCTGAGCAGGCGCTCGAGTCCCATTGCGAAGCCGAGCGACGGGGTGTGCTGACCGCCGAGCTCTTCAATGAGTCCGTCATAGCGTCCGCCGCCGCCGCAGACAAGTCCGTCGGTCTTTTCGTTATGCGAGACGAACTCGAAAACGGTCTTTGTATAATAATCAAGTCCGCGCACGATGTGCGGGTTGACAACATAGTCTATCATCAGCGCGTCAAGATAGCTCTTGACTTTCTCGAAATGCTCGCGGCACTCGTCGCAGAGATAGTCGAGCATAACGGGCGCGCCCTCGGCTATCTTCGAGCAGACGGGGCTCTTGCAGTCGAGAATACGCATAGGGTTACGCTCAAGCCTGTCGAGGCAGGTGCCGCACAGCTCGTCTTTATACTGCTCAAAATATGCCTTGAGCGCCTTGTGATACTCGGCGCGGCAGGTCGGGCAGCCGATCGAGTTTATCTCGAGCGTCAAGTCCTCGATTCCGAGGAAAGCGAATATCTCGGCGGCGAGGGAGATTATCTCGGCATCGGCGGCAGGAGCCGGAGTGCCGAAGACCTCAACGCCGAACTGGTGGAACTCCCTGTATCTGCCGGACTGCGGCTTCTCGTAGCGATAGCACGAGGTTATATAGCAGGTCTTCTGCGGCAGGGGCTCGTTGAAAAGCCCGTGCTCCAAAAATGCGCGCGCAGCGCCCGCAGTGCCCTCGGGTCGGAGCGTTATAGAACGTCCGCCCTTGTCGAGAAAAGTGTACATCTCCTTCTGCACGACATCGGTGGTGTCGCCGACGCCGCGGGCAAACAGCTCCGTATGCTCGAACACGGGAGTGCGAATCTCCTTGAAGCCGAAACGCGAGGCTATATCGAGCAGGGTATTTTCAAGAAAGCGGTTTTTATAGCTCGCCGCGGGCAGCACATCCTGAGTGCCCTTGACAGCTTTCGTAAAAAGAGCCATGTTTTCGTTCCTTCCATAAAAACATTAAATCCCGCCGTTGGCGGGATGAGCGAAAAAGCTCCGGAAAAAGCCGCCCGGCGGGAAATACCGCCGGGGCGGGTCAAAGCTTATTTCGGGTTGACTATGTCGCGCCAATCAAGGTCGCCGCGCGCAAGGCTGTGAATAAGAGCCTCAGCGGTGGCTATATTGGTGGCAACGGGGATGTTGTGCACGTCGCAGAGTCTGAGAAGATTTGCTTCGTTGGGCTCGTGCGGCTTGGGTGTGAGCGGATCTCTGAACATGAGCAGAAGATCGATCTCGTTGCAGGCTATTCTGGAAGCTATCTGCTGGTCGCCGCCCTGACTTCCGCTGAGGAAGCGCTGAATCTCAAGTCCCGTTGCCTCGGCTACGAGCTTGCCCGTAGTGCCGGTCGCGCACAGGGAATGGCGGCTCAGGATACCGCAATAAGCTATACAGAACTGGGTCATAAGTTCTTTTTTTGAGTCGTGAGCCATGAGAGCGATGTTCATTGTGTATCCCCCTTTTCCGAATTGTTGACTTCGCTGGTCATGTTAATATCATATCAGAGAAACCGGGTTATGACAAGAGTTATTTGTAACTTCTTACAAAATTTTAATAAAAACCCGACCGATTATTCCTCTGTTTCGGAATTTTCGCTGTCTTCGGCAGGTGACACTTCCTCAGCCGCGGTTTCTTCCGGCTTTTCCTGATCTTCCTCGCTCGGAGTGCAGGCGACGGTAACCAACTGCTCGCCCTCGGACACACGCATGACTCTGACGCCCTTGGAGGGTCTTGCAAATGTGCTTATCTGTGAGACGGGGATGCGGATTATAATGCCGTCGGACGAGATGAAGATAACATCCTCGCTCTCGTCAACGACCGCTATTGCGGCAACGTCGCCGTAGGTCTCGGTGCGGTAGTTTATCGTACCCTTGCCGCCTCTCGACTGGAGTCTGTAATCCGAAGGTTCGCTGCGTCTGCCGTAGCCGGTGGTGCTGACGGTGAGGACAGCCTTTGCATCGTCGAGCACTTCCATGCCGACAACCTCGTCGCCCTCGCGCAGCTCAATCGCCTTGACGCCGCGCGCCGTTCTGCCGAGCGGTCTCGCGTCGTTTTCATTGAAGCGGATGCCCATGCCCTTGCGCGTGGCTATGAGCAGGTCGTCGTTGCCGGAGGTCAGGCGCACCCATGCGAGTTCGTCGTCATCGTCGAGATTTATCGCGATAACGCCGTTCTTGCGGACGTTGCGGTAAGCGTCGAGGCTCGTGCGCTTGATAATGCCCTTGCGCGTGACCATGCAGAGGAACGCATCGGGGTCATATTCGGGCACTCTTATCATCGCCGACACCTTCTCGCCCGCTTCAAGGGGCAGAAGGTTGACTATATTCATGCCCTTGCTGTTTCTCGAGCCCTCGGGTACTTCATAGCCCTTGAGACGGTAAGTTCTGCCGCGGGTGGTAAAGAACATGACGTAATCGTGGGTCGAGCAGGTAAACATGGTCTTTGCCACATCCTCCTCGCGCCTTGTCATGCCCTTGACGCCTCTGCCGCCGCGGTGTTGGATCGTGTATGCGTCGGCGGGGATACGCTTGATATAGCCGAGGTTCGTCATGGTGAACACGCAGGTCTCCTCGGGGATAAGATCCTCGATATCGACCTCGCCGCTGACATTTTCAATGACCGTGCGGCGGTCGTCGCCGAACTTCTCGGCGATGGCGCCGGTCTCCTCGCGGACTATAGTAAGTATTCTCGATTCGTTCGAGAGAATATCTATAAAGTCAGCTATCTTCGCCTTGAGCTGAGCCATCTCGTCCTCGACCTTTATGCGCTCGAGTCCGGTCAGCTGTCCGAGTCTCATCTGGACTATCGCCTGCGCCTGAATCTCATCGAGACCGAAGCGGTTCATGAGCGCTTCGCGTCCCTCGGGGACGCTGTTCGATGCGCGCAGGATAGCTATGACCTCGTCGATGAAATCAAGCGCCGTGAGCAAGCCCTCAAGAATATGGGCGCGCTCCTGAGCTTTTTTCAGATCGTACCTTGTGCGGCGGGTGACTATCTCGCACTGGTAGTCGATATACTGCTGGAGAATCTGCTTAAGGGTGAGTATCTTCGGCTCGCCGTTTACGAGGGCGAGCATAATCACGCCGAAGGTAGACTGGAGCTGAGTGTAGGTATAGAGCTGATTCAAAACTACCTGCGGATTCGCGTCGCGCTTCAAGGTGATGTCGATGTGCATACCGGAGCGCGAGGAATAGTCGTGGATATCGGATATACCCTCGATGCGCTTATCCTTGACGAGATCCGCCATGCTCTCTATGAGCTTCGCCTTGTTGACGCCGTAGGGTATCTCGGTGACAACTATCTTGTGGCGGTCGCCCTTTGTCTCGACTATCTCGGCGCGGGCGCGGACTATAATTTTGCCGCGGCCTGTGCCGTAGGCGGCGCGTATGCCCGCTCTGCCCATGATTATTCCGCGGGTCGGGAAATCGGGGCCTGGCAGATGAGTCATAAGCTCCTCGAGCGTCGCGTCGGGGTTATCTATCAGGCAGTTCATGGCGGCTACGACCTCGCGCAGATTGTGCGGAGGGATATTTGTCGCCATACCGACCGCTATACCGACGGAGCCATTGACAAGCAGGTTCGGATATCTCGACGGGAGCACCGTGGGCTCCTTGAGTCGGTCGTCGTAGTTCGGGATAAAATCGACCGTGTCCTTGTCGATATCCGTCAGCATTTCGAGAGAGAGCTTTTTGAGCTTTGACTCGGTGTAACGGTAGGCGGCGGGCGGGTCGCCGTCGACGGAACCGAAGTTGCCGTGGCCGTCAACGAGCGTATATCTCATGGAGAAGTCCTGCGCCAAACGCACCATGGCGTCATAGACGGAGGCGTCGCCGTGAGGATGGTAGCGGCCGAGCACCGAGCCGACCGTGTCCGCGCATTTGCGGTACGGCTTGTCGGGATAGAGGCCGTTTTCGTACATGGTGTAAAGTATGCGTCTGTGGACGGGCTTCAAGCCGTCACGCACATCGGGCAGAGCACGCGAGGTGATGACCGACATGGAGTAATCCAGAAAGGATTTACGCACTTCTCTATTGATCTCGACATTGATTATTTTTTGTTCGTTATATGCTTCGTCAAAGCTCACAGAGATCTACTCCTTTCCGTTATATATCCAGGTTCTGGACGTATTTTGCATTGGTTTCGATGAACTCGCGGCGCGGCTCGACCTTGTCGCCCATAAGAATGGAGAAGGTCTCGTCCGCGAGCATCGCGTCCTCTACATTGACGCGCAGCATCGTGCGGAAGTCGGGGTCCATTGTCGTCTCCCAGAGCTGCTCGGCATCCATCTCGCCGAGACCTTTGTATCTCTGGATATCGCAGCTGCCCGAGCCGCCGAACTCCGCCATGAACTGATCGCGCTCCTCGTCGGAGAAAGCGTATTTTATCTTCTTGCCCTTGCTGACTTTGAACAGCGGGGGCTGAGCGAGATAGACATGACCCTGCTCGATAAGCGGGCGCATATAGCGGAAGAAGAAGGTCAGCAGCAGCGTTCTGATATGCGCGCCGTCGACATCGGCATCCGCCATGATAACTATCTTGTTGTAGCGAAGCTTTGTTATATCAAACTCGTCGCCGATTCCGGTGCCGAGGGCTATGACAATAGGCATGAGCTTCTCGTTGCCGATAACTCTGTCAAGTCTCGCCTTTTCGACATTGAGCATCTTGCCCCAGAGGGGAAGAATCGCCTGGAAGCGTCTGTCGCGTCCCTCTTTTGCGGAGCCGCCTGCGGAATCTCCCTCGACGATATAGAGCTCTGTGCGCTCGGCGTCGCGCTCGGTGCAGTCGGCAAGCTTACCGGGCAGGGAGTTTGAATCGAGCACAGATTTGCGGCGAGCCAGTTCGCGCGCCTTTCTCGCAGCTTCTCTTGCGCGCGAAGCGTCGAGAGCCTTCGAGAATATCGCCTTTGCGACTGCGGGATTCTCTTCAAAATAGGTCATCAGCTTCTCATAGACCGTTGTCGAGACGAGTTGGGTTATGTCGGTGTTGCCGAGCTTGCCCTTTGTCTGTCCCTCGAACTGCGCCTCGGTGAGTTTGACGCTGATAACGGCAGTCAGTCCCTCGCGGACATCGTCACCCGAGAGCTTCTTGTCGCCGTCTTTGAGAATGGAATATTTGCGTCCGTAGTCGTTGAAAACGCGGGTCAGAGCGGTCTTGAAACCGGTCTCATGAGTACCGCCGTCAACGGTGTGGACATTGTTTGCAAATGAGAGCATTGTCTCGTTGTAGCTGTCTGTATACTGCATGGCGATCTCCGCGCTTCTGTCGCCGTGCATGGCGGAGAAATGGATCGGCTTTTCATGCAGGGGAGTCTGACCGCGGCTTGTGGTCAGGTATTCGACGAAGCTCGAAAGTCCGCCTTCGTAGCAGTAGGTGCGCTCGATGATATTATCGGGGTCGCGCCTGTCCGCAAGGGTTATGCACAGTCCCGCATTGAGGAACGCGGACTCGCGCAGGTGTCTTTCAAGGGTCTCGAAATCATAGACCGTGGTCTCGCGGAAAATCTCGGGATCGGGCTTGAAGCGTATAGTCGTGCCGGTCGCCGACGATGTGCCTATCTCCTTGAGGTCATAGTCGGGATGGCCGCCGTTCGAGAAGCGCTGCTGATAGACATGGCCGTTCTGTGAAACTTCAACTTCGAGCCACTCGGACAGGGCGTTGACGACGGACGAGCCGACGCCGTGCAGACCGCCGGAGACTTTGTATCCGTTGCCGCCGAACTTACCGCCGGCGTGCAGGACGGTCAGGACGACCGTCACGGTGGAGATGCCCATCTTTTCGTTCATGCCCACGGGGATACCGCGTCCGTTATCCTTGACGCTGATAACATTGCCCGGGAGTATCTCAACATCGATATTCGTGCAGAAGCCCGCGAGAGCTTCATCTATGGAGTTGTCGACTATCTCATACACAAGGTGGTGCAGACCGCGCGGACCCGTCGAGCCGATATACATACCGGGGCGCTTGCGGACCGCCTCAAGCCCCTCAAGAACCTGAATCTGGCTCGCGTCGTATTCCTCGGTGACCTTTGTATTCATATCCTTGTCGAGCTCAATGTCTTCGTCGAGCACGAGCTCGTCCTGATTCTCGGCGTTCTCTTCAAGGATCTCGTTGTTCTCATTGTTATCCAAAGCTTTCATCCTCCTTCTCCAAAGCTATAAAAACGAATTTACTGATTCGTCAGGGTGGAGAACATGTTCTTTTTCTTCTTTTTCTTCTTGGGCTTGTACTTCGGCGGATTTTTGAGTCTCATTCTCGCGCTCTTGGACTTTGCGAGATACTTGTTGACCTGGACAACGGGAGAGATCATGTCCGCGCTCATGTAGTCGACGCAGTTTGCGAGCAGATCCTGATCGTTGTTGAGCTCGCCGAGGACGGTGACGGCTATGATGCTCTGAATCTCGTTCGTGCCGTCGTCATAAATCTCGTTGAGGAGATTGAAGAGCTTTCTCATCTTCTGCGGGTCGTTCTCTTTTATGACCTTGATAACCACGGGAGCGGCGTGGTTCTTGAAGAAATCCTCGGGCAGGAACTCGCCGTAGGTCTCAATATTCTTTCTGTATTCGTCGCGCAGCTCGGGATAGATAACGCTCAGACGGTTTGCGAAGGTGTTCGCGTCATAGCACGCCTCGCCGCTCTTTGCCGCAGCCTTAGACACGGGGGTGGGGAGCTTCACTTTTTTCTTATCGGCTGTGCCGTTCTTGCCGAAGCTCTCTTCGATAAGCTCGGCATACTCGTCCGAGATAAACTTGATGTCCTTGTCGTCGGCGGTCTCAACGTCGAGCAGAGAATGGGCTATCTTCGCGAAGTCGGTCTCGTTCGCGCCCTCTTTCTGCGCCCAGAGCAGGGCTATCTTGTTGTCGTAGTGCTCGATACGCAGAGCCTTGTTGTCGCCGGAAAAATCCATAACGGCGCGTCCACTCGTGACGGAGACGGGGATACCGTCGGAGATATCTGCGGGAGTGGTGATTCTGAAGCCGCACTTGGTGAGGGTCGGCTCGAGGTTCTTGTAGATGTCGTTCATCGCTATACGGATATCGATCATAACTGTTCTCCTTAAAAAATACTCTGCACAGAGTATATATTATATATACTAATATAATATATCATAATATCGGCGCGTTTGCAATGCTCTAACAGAAAAATAATGCACCCGTTTTCAAATAAAACGGGTTGACGAAAGGCGTATAACTGTGGTATTATAAAAAATCAAAAGAACGAGGTTTTTCATAGCCTCAGAGCAAGAAAGAAAAGGACTTTTCCGATGGAAAAAAAGGTGTTTATAAACATTGAGGACAGCCACTCCGGGCATGACGACAGCTACTCGTCGCAGACGAGCACGCAGGGCGTTCTGCGCCTGCTCGAAAACGGCTACGAGCTCTCATATGAAGAGCCTGCCGCCGAGATGGAGGGCTGCGTGACCACCCTGCTCATAGAGGACGGCGGACTCGTCACAATGACGAGAAACGGCGCATATACTACACAGATGGTCATGGAGCGCGGCAGGCGCCATGTCTGCCACTACGCGACACCGTTCGGCGATATGCTCCTCGGCATATTCGCCAAAAAGGTCGAGTCGTCCGTGACGGAGGAGGGCGGCGAGCTGCTGCTCAACTACACTATCGATGTCAACGCGGATCTCGCCGCGTCGAACGAGCTGAAGATAACGGTCAGCGGACAGTAAAAAAGACGGTTTGCCCGCAGAAACTGCGGTTACACGAAAGGATGGATAAATTTTATGTCAGTGCTTGTAAAACAGGTCGAGGATAAGCTCTGCGAGCTTGTCAGGGACGCCGCGAAAAAGGCGATGGCGGCAGGTGAACTGCCCGAAGCCGAGCTCACGGATTTCAAGGTTGAAATCCCGGCGGACAGAAAAAACGGCGACTACTCCACAAACGCCGCCATGGCGTGGGCGAGAGCTTTCAGACGCGCGCCCGCTATGATAGCCGCGGCTATAACAAAGAACATTGACCTCGAGGGCACCACATTCTCATCCTGCGAGGCGGCGGGTCCCGGATTCATAAACTTCCGTCTCGCCGACCGCTTCTATTCGGAGATTCTCATGGATATCCGCAAGAAGGGCAGCGACTACGGCCGCTCCGACTTCGGCAAGGGCGAAAAGGTAAATATTGAATTCGTCTCCGCCAATCCGACGGGTCCGATGCACATGGGCAACGCCCGCGGCGGCGCTCTTGGCGACTGCCTTGCGGCGGTCATGGACTTTGCAGGCTACAATGTCAGCCGCGAATTCTATATCAACGACGCCGGCAATCAGATCGATAAATTCGCCCTCTCGCTCGATATCCGCTATCAGCAGATATACAAAGGCGTCGACGCGCCCGAGCTGCCCGAGGACAGCTACCATGGCGAGGACATAGCCGTGCGCGCCAAAGAATTTGCCGATGTCTACGGCGACAAATATATCTCCGAGAGCGAGGAAGTCCGCCGCAAGGCGCTCGTCGATTTCGCGCTGCCGAAGAACATCGACTCGATGCACGAGATACTTTCAAAATACAGAATAGAATACGACACATGGTTCAAGGAGAGCACCCTGCACAACGGCACGGAGCTTCATGATACAATAGAACTGCTCAAAGAAAAGGGACTCACCTACGAGCTTGACGGCGCGCTGTGGTACAAGAACATTGAGGTTCAGACAAAGCGCCTGCTCGCCCAGGGCAAGACGCAGGAGGAGATCGACAAGCTCGGCCTCAAAGACGACGTGCTCATCCGTCAAAACGGAAACCCGACCTATTTTGCGGCGGATATCGCCTATCACCGCAACAAGCTCGCCGTCAGAAAGTTTGACAGGGCTATAGATGTCTGGGGTGCAGACCACCACGGCCATGTTGCGAGAATGAAGGGCGCGCTCGACGCGATAGGTCTTGACGGCGACAAGCTCGATATAATCCTCATGCAGCTCGTGCGCCTGACGAGAAACGGCGAAGTCGTGCGTATGTCCAAGCGCACCGGCAAGGCGATAACCCTCGTCGACCTGCTCGAAGAGATACCGATAGACGCGGTGCGTTTCTTCTTCAATCTCCGCGAACCCGCAACACAGATGGAGTTCGACCTCGATCTCGCAATAGCCGAGAACTCGCAGAACCCCGTTTACTACTGCCAGTACGCACATGCGAGAATTTGCAGCATCCTGAGAAAGCTCAAGGAGCAGGGCTGTGACATCCCCGAGTGCACGCCCGAGCAGCTCGACCTGCTCACCGCGCCCGAGGAGCGCGAGATAATCAGGCACTTAGCGTCGCTCACCGACGAGATCGCTCTTTCCGCCAAAAACTATGATCCCGCGCGCATCACACGCTACTGCATCGACCTCGCGACCCTCTTCCACAAGTTCTACAACGCCTGCCGCGTCAACTGCGACGACAAGAACTTGAGTGCGGCGAGAATATATCTGTGCCTGTGCGTCAAGGAAGTTCTCAAGAACATCCTGACCCTGCTCAAGATAAGCGTACCGGAGAGAATGTAAAAAAACAGAATTATAAAAAATCATTCCGCAGGGGCCCGGCGTTCCTGCGGAATATTAAAATGCGGAGTTTTTCCTGCATACAAGCGGCGCAAGGCTGTAATCGAGCGATTGTAGGGTGCGGCGACTCGACGCACCGCTGCCGCGTGAGCGGCACGAAATCATTTCGGCGCCTGTATCCGCATACCTACATATTACCCCCGGAGGTTATCATGACAAAGCTTCTGATAAAACTCTTTATCAAGGACAGCGAAAAAACCGACGACCCTGCCGTGCGCTCGCGCTACGGCACACTCAGCGGCATCGTCGGCATACTGTGCAATATTCTGCTGACCGCCGCAAAGTTCATTGTCGGCTCGGTAACGAGCAGTATAGCCATAACGGCGGACGCCGCGAACAACCTCTCGGACGCTGGCTCGTCCGCCGTCACGCTCGTCAGCTTCCGTCTGGCAAATAAGCCCGCCGACGATGAGCACCCGTTCGGCCACGGCAGAATAGAATATGTCTGCGCGCTGATAGTCTCGTTTATTATCCTGCTCATGGGCGGCGAGCTGATCCGCTCGTCGGTAGATAAAATTCTTCACCCGGAGCCGCTCCAGTTCAGCGTGACCGCGCTCATAGTGCTCATCGCCTCGATCGGAGTCAAAATATGGATGGCGGTTTTTAACAGAAATATCGGCAAAAGGATAAACTCGACCGCCGTCGGAGCGGTCGTTATGGACAGCGTCAGCGACACCGCGGCGACGACTGTATCTATGATAGCCCTTATTCTCTCGAAATTTACCTCTGTGCCGCTCGACGGGTATATGGGAATAGTAGTAGCCCTGTTTATCATCGCGACCGGAATAGGCATATTCAAGGACACGATGAACGAACTGCTCGGCGCGCCCGCTTCGCCGGAGACGGTGCAGGAGATCGAGAACGACATTCTCTCATACGAGGGCGTTATCGGCGTCCATGACCTCATGGTTCATGACTACGGACCGGGCAGAATGTTCGCCTCCGCCCATGTCGAAGTGCCGTCCGACTGCGACATAATGGCATGCCACGACACCATAGACCGCATCGAGCGCGACATAAAGAAGAAATTCGCCATCAACATTGTCCTGCATATGGATCCGATAGTCGTTGATGATGAACATATAAACGCCCTGCGCGAAAAGGTCGGCGAGCTGATAAAGGAAGTTGACCCGAGATTCACGATGCACGACTTCAGAATGGTGGAAGGTCCTACGCACACCAACCTCATTTTCGACCTCGTCGTGCCGCACAAATATCCGTTCACGAAAGGGCAGATAAAAGAGCTGATAAGCGACAAAATATCGACCGAGATCGGCGAGAACTACTACGCCGTTATGACTGTAGAAAACAGCTTCGTCGAAGACGAGAGAAAGTGAGGGCAACATAATGGGAACCACCGAAAAGACTGAGCTTACCGTGATGTGCATGATCTGCGACGGCACGAAGATACTCGTGCAGGACAGAGTGAATAAGGACTGGCCGGGTGTAACCTTCCCCGGCGGTCATGTTGAGCCGGGCGAGGCGTTCACCGACGCCGTGCGCCGCGAGGTCAAAGAGGAGACGGGACTTGATATCTTCCGCCCGACGGTATGCGGAATCAACGATTTTATCCGCGACGACGGCACGCGCTACATAGTGCTGTTTTTCCGCGCCGACCGCTTCAGCGGCGAGCTCAAAAATTCCGCCGAGGGCAGAGTATTCTGGATCGAGCGCGACGAGCTGACGCAGTATAAGCTCTCGCAGGATTTCATCGACATGGTTCATGTCATGGAAAACCCGTCGCTGACCGAATTTTTCTATGAGCGCGACGGCGAAAGCTGGAAGAAGAGAATAATATAAACCCGTATTCAAAGCAAAAAAATCCTGCCTGCGGTTTTTCCGTGGGCGGGATTTTGATTTTGTGGGAAAAACAATCTTTCCGTTGTTTGCAGATATGTAGACTTCAAAATCAGGCGGTATATAAAATAAACTTGGTGGAAATTCTGTGCCGCTATCGCGGCATCGGCGCGTCGAGTCGCCGCACCCTACAAGTTTCACATCAATAAAATTGTGCAAACTTCGCGGGCGGATAACATCAGCTTCAGCAAGGTTGTGATGATTTCCAATATTACGGTGGTTGACCGTTGCCGATACTTAATCCGCAAATTCCTATCCGCCTAATACTCACAGCCCATCAGCAGCCTTTCACCCCCTCCGAGCATTTACATTTTGGAAAAAATATGCTATAATGCGGGCACAAAACTCTGGGGAGAGATAATAAGATGATAAGATTGGCATCAGTCGGCGATGCAGGAGAGCTTGAGCGCCTCAATGCAGAGTTCAACGGCAAGGGCAAGACTACGGAAGAAAGCATTCGCGCCTCGCTTCTTACAAACAGGCGCGAGATTGTCATCGTTGCGGACGGCAACGGAGGACGGCTCGCCGGCTTCGTCTGCGTTCAGCTGAAAAAATCGTTCTGCTACGACGAATATATGCCCGAGATAACCGAGGTCTATGTCCGTCCCGAGTATCGCGGGCGGGGCGTCGCGCGGGAAATGTTGACCTTCGCGCAGGAATACTGCAAAAAAATATACCCGCTCCACAGCTTCGAGCTGTTGACGGGCAGTGATAACACTGCCGCGCAAAAGCTCTACTCCGCCATCGGCTTCGAGTGCAGCGGCGAAATACATATGTCAAAGCAGGTAAAATAATTTGAGAGAATCGTAGGAACAGAGCTATGAGAATAATAAATACTTTTGATAAAATACCCGGCTGCTTTAAGAACAGCGCCTTTGATTTGGATGCATGGAGAGTATACGCCCGTGCGATTTCGCCGGAGCTTGGCGAAAAATGCGAACGGAATTCGAGGGAATATGATTTCAATAACGACGTGCTGCCCGTAGTCAATAATGTGCTGCTCAACAGGGACGCGGCGCTTGCGGCAAACGACTCCTTTGTCGCCGTGACCGACAAGCTTGCGAGCAATATAGAGCGGCTTTTTGAAAACGGCGTCGAGACGGATATTATTCTCTATTTGGGGCTGTGTAACGGCGCGGGCTGGGCGACGGCGCTTGACGGCAGAGACGCGGTTTTGCTCGGAATAGAAAAAATTATCGAATTGAATTGGCAGGATGAATCCGCCATGCAGGCTCTGATTTTTCATGAAATAGGCCACATATGGCATAAAACCTACGGGAATCTCTATCCCGAGGCTCGGTCAGAGGGCGAAAATTCACTGGCTCAGCTCTATCAAGAGGGACTTGCCATGGTCTGCGAACATATTTTATGCCAAGATGACAGATACTATCATCAAAATCAAAACGGCTGGCTCGATTGGTGCAAGGAAAACGAAGCCGAAATAAAGCGTGAATATCTCCGCCGCGTCGACAAAAATATCAGCACGCAGGATTTCTTCGGGGATTGGTGCAGCTACAAAAATCACAGCGACGTGGGCTATTATCTGGGCTGCGAGTTCGTCAAATATTTGCAACGGCAATACTCGCTTGTCGATATAGCAAGCCTCAATGTCAATCAGTTATATAATCATTTTAAGGAGTTTGCGTCGGCCGAATAAACGGACGGCAAGCAGCAAAAAAGCTTTTACATAGAAAGAGCGTACTGTTCGCGGCGTTTTTGATTATTTGAGATATCCGAATTATCATGATTATACCGGCAGTGTTATCGGTTTGTTATCGAGACTGATAACACTCGACCTACAGCTATGATAACAGTAAGCTATGCCGCTTCGAAATATTGTGTTTTTACTTAGAAAAGCGAGAACTTATATATTACTAAGAAACATATAAGGCAAGTTGTTCTATGATTTCTTCATGCTTATGCTAAGAAAATTTCTCTCATTTAATATATTTTCTCCACCTTGACGGTATGTCAAAACGGAATTTTTATCGAATATGTAAAAGGCTTCCGCCCCTAACAGGGCAGAAGCCTTAAAAATTATGCGATTTTTAGGTTTAGTTGTAAGCCAAATGTTACTATTTCATCTGTTGCAAAAACGGTTACTCGAAAAGTGCCGAGTCCCGAAACCCGCATAAATACTGGGTTTTTCGGCACATCTAAACCAATGGGAACTACTCCCACTCGCCAAGTGGAAACAGAGTCTAAACTTTTTTGTATAGATCGTTTGATTCCATTTGGCTTAATTTGATACCTATTATCCCAATCCTATGGGGTATCCGACTTTCTGCTATCAAAAAGCTATCAGGGGATGCTATCAATAGCGGAAATCCACAACTTCAACTATCCTCGTTACAATTGACTTACGTCATATTGTAAATGTGATACTCGAATGACATTTCGTCGCATGGATAACCGTGACTGCTGCTCTTCACCATGCCGAGCTTAACTGCTGCAAAGTGTCGATGGAGATTCTCGAATACAACTATTTGCCCTGTGCTTATTGTTCTGCTTCTACTTGAGAAGTCATAAGATGGAAGTAATTCTGGTGCTGGAAATTCTGATTCTCCAACCCGATAGCCAATTAATCCATAAGCATGTATAGAGTCATTTCCTGCACGACTCCATCGAGTTTCAAACAGGTAGTCACCATTTCCTATCAAATAAACACCATTATTATTATCAAAGCGAAAACTCACCTTACCATCCATCATTGGAGAATGATACTGTACTGATTCTATCTTTGTCTTAATCTCTATCTCTTGGCCAATATCATTTGAAAAGGGACTTTTACCTAGTGGTGGCTTCTTTTTCGAGTCTTCCCCATAAATTCTTTCGATAAGCTCTTGATAGCGAACTATATACTCATCGTCGTTTGAAAAATCTATATAAAGTTTACTTCCGAGCGCTGTAGGTACTTTTTTATCGGATTCGTTATTTCTAACGACGGATATGATATAGTCCGTCTTTACATCCCGTAACAGTGGTTGTGTCATGATTGCTCCCTCATAGCCGGAACCACCATTCCCAGAATTAAACTTATCAACGTATGCCTTGGAACAAATGCACAGCACTAGATTGGCTTCTGAAAGGCCTTGCTCCATGAAAAAACGTAGATCAGAGCCAACTCGTAAATCCCATTGGTCAAGAATAGCATTTACACCATGAGAGCGCAAATCGGTTGCGAGCTTTAATACCCACGCTTTATGAGCATCATTATCATGCGAATATGAAATAAATACTGTAGGGTTCTCCATATTACCTCTATTTTTCTTTAGTTCTACAACTCTGTTATTAATGTGTCCACCACGCCGTCCAAATCTCTCTTTATTGTGCATTCCCACAGCACAATGACTTTCCAGCCGTCAGTTTCAAGTGCCTGAATATGCTCCTGATCTCGTTGCTTTGTTCGCTCTATCTTGGGTCCCCAATATGCTTTATTGGATTGACTGGCATGAGCATAATGACTGCCGCAATCATGCCCGTGCCAATAGCATCCATGAATGAAGATAGCAATTTTCTTTCTGGTGAATACAATATCCGGTTTTCCGGGCAGCGCCTTGTAATTCACACGGTAGCGGTATCCCATAGAAAACAGCTTGCGGCGCACCAAAAGTTCAATACTGGTATCTTTGCTTTTGATGTGCGACATGATCTCACTACGGCGGACAGAGGAAACAGAATCAGCCATTACACAGACAAATCCAGTGGGAGATCGGAAATATCCTTCAGCCGCTTGCCCTGCACCAAGGTTTCCAGCGTTTCCACCGCATCCTCAGAACCCGCCTCTTTAACTGCTCGAATCAGTTCATAGAGTGCAAAGTGATATACGCAGTCAATATCGCCAGTGCCGAGCGCAAGAGATGCCAAGCGATTCGGCATAGGCTCAGCCGTCACAACAACGATGTGCGGCAAATGTCCCTTTCGGTTGCGGATCAGGTTCAATGCCTCTGTGCGGCTGTTCTGTGCGCGGTCGCTGCGCATCGTGTACTTTGCAGAAACACTCGCATGAAGAATGGGCTTGCCGCCGTTAGACTTCCGAATATCAGCCATCTTGCAGATTTCGTCATCAACAATGGGCTGAGCGGCATTGATCTCGCTGTCCTCATAGAGATCACGGTAAACAACAACGTCAGGTGCAACGAGGTAATCATTTCCGAGTGCAGCAGCCAACTGTGCGTTCTGTGTCGTAAGCGCATTTAAGTAAGCAAGATGCTCGTACTGCGCAAAATCGCTTGTTTTCAGTTTGTTGTTATTGCCGAGCTGAAGAATTGTCCAGTTTCCGGGACGGAGGTTCTGCAAATAGGGAAAGGTTTCACGCAGGAACTCCATTGTCAGCGTTTCAAATTGCTTTCCGAGAGTCTGCCCGGAAATTTTGTCAACCGTGGAGACAGCATGATGCTGTTCCTCCACAAGAATGTCAACGATCCTCCGCGCAATCGCCTTTGAGCCGCGGCTGCTGGTGTCTGCATTGGATGCGACACCTGCCGTGGTCAACGTCAGTGTGTTGGTTTCAAACAACTGCTTGTGAAAGTGGAATCTCGCGTTTGCTATCAATGCATCCATGCTCCAAACACTCCTTTATTTTTTCTCCAACTGCCCGGGCAACCGGGGGCGGGAATGCATTTCCAATCATCCTACAGGCTACGGTTTTCCGATTTCCAAACGTCCACGTGTCGGGGAAACCTTGAATCCTTGCCATCATTCGGCTTGTCAAGCGGGGCATACCCTCAAATCCGGGGGCGGGTGCTTCGTTTGCAATTCCTCGACCATCTACGCCCAACTCTGCCCATGCATTACGGGCGCGTGTGGGACCAAGGTCAGGACCACCGTGCTTCTTGGAGCCGCCTACAAGGGTCGGAGCGATCCGGTTTGCATTAGATGCCCACTGCTTCGCACCTTCCCATCCGTTCTGTGCCATCAAATCACGGAGCGTATCACCAACAGTGGGGGCGCTGTCTGGTTGTTCATCAGGATAGGCAAATGCTCCAATCTGATCCTTCCGAATGCCGATGATAACCACTCTGGGACGTAGCTGCGGAACACCATAATCAGAGGCGTTCAAGAGCTTGATATGGGTTACATAGCCGAGCTTTTGAATCGACGTAAAAATGTGGTCGCGGTATTCATCAAAGCCCGGATCAAGAAAGCCGCGGACATTTTCAAGCATGACAGCACGCGGTTGAATTTCTTTGATAAGCCGAATGGCCTCCGGGAAAAGGTCTCTTTCGTCTTCCTGACCGAGCTGCTTTCCTGCAACGGAGAAAGGCGGGCAAGGAACACCGCCAGCCAGCAGATCGACGCCGTGGTATGGGCGTCCGTCAAAATCGTGAACATCTGCGCAAATGACGTTCCACTCCGGGCGATTCTGCTTTAATACCTTGCAATAATCTTCTTCATACTCGACAAGCGCAACATGGACAAAACCCGCCATTGCAAGCCCCAAAGCCT